>Ga0315293_10001287_pt1 | contig 24291 bp, 24 predicted proteins | sample YL17G13_20_MG_FD_203071 | JGI IMG/M metagenome (GOLD analysis project Ga0315293, IMG submission 203071) | Sediment microbial communities from Yellowstone Lake, YNP, Wyoming, USA - YL17G13_20 | ecosystem: Environmental > Aquatic > Freshwater > Lake > Sediment | place: USA: Wyoming | collected...
TTGGGCAGTGAAGACCATCGTTTGAAGTGCTGAACAAAAAGAAGTATTGGAAAAAGGTGAAGGACGCGTAACTCTTGTAATTGACCAAAATGTATGATATATTAGATAGCATTGCCCCGTTAGCGAAGCGGGCCACTAAACTTGGAGGGAGGTATTTATGAAGATAGACATTTATACCCATGCCGCGCCGCCGAGGTATAAGGAGCGTCTTTACAAGTATTTGGAAAGAAAGCCCCCCGCCCACGCCAGCGTGAAAGCTTTCTGGGAAATGCATCTTTCTTTAACCGATCAGAAGGAGAGGATGCGTGTCCTCAGCGGCTTTGAAGATGTGGCCCAGGTCTTGACGTGCAGTTTGCCCCCTCTCGATGAAATCGTGAATCCGAAAGAAGGGGCTGAATTGGCAAAGATCGCAAACGATGAGATGGCCGAGTGGGTAGCAAAGGACCCTAAGAAATATGTTGCCGCTATTGCAAATCTGCCGCTCACCGATGTGGAGGCCTCATTGAGAGAAGCAGAACGGGCCATCAAGGAGTTGGGATTTAAGGGCGTTCAGATTTTTACTTCCGTGAAGGGAAAACCGTTGAGCTCTGAGGAATTTATGCCTTTATATAAGATGATGTCGGACTTCGACCTACCCATCTGGATTCACCCCTTTCGAAGGTCTTCGACTCCAGACTATCCAACCGAACAGAGTTCCTTGCACCAGATCGCCATCCTCTTTGGATGGCCTTACGAGACCACATTAGCCATGACCCGTCTCGTCTTTGCAGGCATCTTCGAGAAGTTTCCAACACTGAAGTTTATTACCCACCATCTGGGGGGCATGATCCCCTACTATGCTGGCAGGATCGTGGTCCATTACGATGAGGGTTTGGAACGTCTTGGGCAGAAGGTTTTCCAAGGGCTTAAGAAACATCCCATTGAGTATTTCAAGATGTTCTATAGCGATACCGCCATTAATGGCAATGTTTCCGGCGTCAGGTGTGGCTACGACTTTTTCGGGGAAGATCGTCTGCTTTTCGGTACCGATATGCCTTTCGACATTGAAAATGGTGCTGCCGGCCTTCGTCAAACGATTGAAGCGATCGAGGCAATGAACCTCCCGGAACCGAGCAAGAAGAAGATCTACGAGGGCAATGCCCGCAGGCTCTTACACCTCTAAATCTTATGGGTGTCAACGAGAACTAACCCGGATATTGTCAAAGGTATCATGAAAAACCAGTCTACCCCCCCTCTTTTCCCCTTAGTTTAAGGGGGGCTGAAGGGGGGTTAACCGGAGAAGGTGGAAGGGTATGAAGCAGGTAAAATTGAAAAAAGGGAAGATAACCTTACTATGCGGACTTCCTCTCTTTTCGATTTCCCCCCCTTCTTCAGAGGCTGTGTCGTAAAGGGTTGGGTGAGGGGATTAATATAATATTCGCGTGGGCATCCGGGCTCCTCAGAACCTTCCCGTGGAGCATCCCGGGCATTTTGATATCGTCAATATAGCCCACGCTGCCTGTAACGATATGGACGGCATCCCTGCGGACCGTTGCCATGCCGATATGCCTGTAAGGCCCGGAAGACATGGCGGTCAGTCTCCTTGTTTCTTGAGGCTCAAAACAGCGTTCACCACATGATAATGACTGATACACCTGCGATAATGACCTGAAAGGGCATCCTTGATGTCCTCTTCCGAGGGAAACGGGATCTTCTGAAGGAGCGCCTTTAATGTCATGAGAATGCCAGGCGTACAAAAGCCGCACTGAAAAGCCGTATGATCGACAAAGGCCTTTTGAAGTGGATGCAGCGCACCTGTCTTCAGATCCTGCAATCCCTCAATGGTTGTGATGCTTTTCCCTCCGCACTCTACGGTCAGCACCATGCAGGACGGCACCGGCCTTCCATCCATAAGCACTGTGCAGGCGCCGCAGGCGCCTTTGTCGCATCCTATTTTTGTGCCTGTAAGATTTAAGTGTAAGCAAGGGTGTGGGAGGGGGCAATATGATGAGGAGGATCTCCGATACTCAATGTATGAGTCTCACCGTTGACGGTGAACGAGATTGTTTTGCCCGTTCTTGTCGCTCCTGCATTCCCAGGCAACTTGTTTTTTTTCATTCTATTACGATTTTTTCAAGCCGCCTAATTATTTCCCGAATTTTGACTCGTAGGCCCTGACGCCTTTTTCAAAAGCTGCCCGGTCACCTACCCACTCCTTATGGCATCCGTTACATGAATTCGGAAGAACCATTTTAGGATCTTTCTCAAACATTTCCAAGCTCACATGGGGTTTAATGATCTTTAGATCATGAGAATGAATATCGCCTGCCTCTGCAGAGGAGGCTGTTTTTACCATGTGGCAAGAAGAGCACCGACTCGTTCCCTTTGTCTCCGGGGCATAGTTATGTTTGGTGTGCATACGGATTCCCGCAGGATTGGCGAAATTCGGAGTCATTCCAGGGAATCCATGGCAGGAGAGGCAGAGATTGTTGTTATGGTCGGCCTTGGTGAGCTGGAACTGGCCGGGGCCCCCATGGGGGTTATGACAATCGTAACAGGCCACTTTCCACTTATAATGGATACTCTTCAGCACATCGATCCACTGTTGATGGTGCTGCCTGGCATGGGCCTGTGCGTCGCCCCAGACCCCGGGCTTCACCTGATAATAATCGGACAGGGGTTCGCCCAGCTTATAAGGTTTATTGTCTTTGTCATTCCAGGGAAATTCGAAGGTTCCATTCGGAACGCTAAGCCCTGTGGAGTGGCACTGGCCACAAATCTCAATGCCCCGCTCATAGTTCAATTTTCTCGGGTGGACAATCGTCTCTTTTGCTCGGGGAGATCTTATATGCTCGGAACCCGGGCCATGGCACTTTTCGCAACCGATATTCAATTCCACATATTTGGCTTCATAGCCCTTGCCAAGGGGTCTCAACTCCAGGCCGGTATTATGGCAACCTGCACAGCTCATTTCAAAGGACTTCTTCTCAGCAGGCTGCTTCAGGCTTCCGTCTTCATTGTACCAATCCTGTGCGTTATAGGGAACCCATCTCGAGGTGAGTTGGTTCCACTGGACAGGAAGGATGAAGTGGTTGTTTCCAATCTTAACCTGGTATCTCTGTTTCCAGCCCCATCCTCCATAGGTCCTGACGACAGGATAGGTGACTTCTTTGGACGAGTCCTTGGCGTCCACAAGAATCACGCGATGGATCTTGTCAGGAGATTCGCTCAATTTAAAAGTAAATTCAGGAGGATTTCCAGCCTTCAGCTTGAACGTCCCCTGCCAATTAACCACCACCGTGTCATTAGCGGGTGTCAGGGTCTGTTGGGACTTGTTGTGAAGGGTACCTTTCCATAATTCGTATATACCTTTGTGACAAGGCATACATTTTTCTGAACCCACATAGTTGGCCTCAGCCGAGACCATGACAGGCGGCAGGATTAAGAATAAAAAAAGAAAATACTCAAATAAAATCAACCTATTCGTCACTACTCCCCCCTACAGCTGCGATGCCCTATCCATAAATGCCCTCTGAAAATAGTTATCAGGCGTATCCTCGATTTTCATGCTCAGGTATTCCATGGTTGTGATTTCATCCTTTTTCACCGCATCATGGATCTCAAGAAATGTGGGCCTGTCTTTTCCGAGTAACTGTTTGTATCCTTTATAGTAAGTGGTTTTCAGCAGTCTTCCTGCGAGGGTATAAAATTCTGCCTTGTTTAGCTTATAGCTGTCTTTGTGCAGCCATAATTTAATGCTGCCGTAAGCTGCGCCTTCGGTTTTAGCTTTAAGGAATAGCCTCAGGAGTTTATCCGTTCCTGACGTCTCCTCTTCCACGGATTCTGCCTTATAATCGATATTATAAACCACCCGGGCAACATCGGCATTGGAGACATTGCCTAACAATTGTTGGGCTGGGGAGATTCGAATGGGTTTTTTTGTTGTAGGGAAATAGATCCACATATTGTTATCAAGCATAAGTAGCACCTGACCTTTTTGTGTAGGCGGTTCCTTAAAAATCGCAAGACTTCTGGTATGGCCCTTCACCCTGGTAACAAGCCTGTTGCTTGCCGTCTCGGTGTTCCCTTTTTTCAAAATCACCCTTACATCCTGAACAAAATTCTGACCAGGCGCCCTTATTTCATCCGCTTTTATGAGCAACTCCTGCGGTGTAAGCTTTGATGCCTTAGGGGCTACCTCAGGGGCCTTAGGGGCTACCTCAGGGGCCTTAGGGGCTACCTCAGGGGCCTTAGGGGCCACTTTGGGGGGTTTAGGGGCTGGCTCAAGGGCCTTGGGAGTCGCAGTCACTTCACTCGAATCATTACTTTCCCTATCTTTTTTCTGTGCCGTTACTACAAAATAATAGCTTGTTCCATTAGTCAGCCCTGTCCACGAGTAAGAAGTCGATGTCGTCGTTTTCCTTGCGTCAAAGTTTTTCTTTGAAGTCCCCGGTGATAGGCTCATATAGACGCTATAACTGTCAGCTCCTGAAACGCCGTTCCATCTGATCGTTACCTTTCCATTCCCTGCCTCAGCGCTTACATCTGTCGGTAATGCCGTAACGCTTAGAGACTCGTCAGCCTGTTTTACAGAAGCACATGAATTAACAAAAAAAACCAATAACAATAAAAGTATCGGTTTCATTATTATTTTCATCCTGAATAACTCCTTTCATAAAAGAAATTCATATCACTCCTGTCCCTGCCTTTATGAGAGATTGCTGTAACACGTTAACTATGTCGAGGGTTTAAGCCAGGACGTTTTTTATCCATTTGAATGGTTATAGAAACTTCACTCCGTTAAAAATCGAATCGTTACATGCTTTTCTTCCCCGATTTTAGATAATTTGGAACGCTGAAAAAATACTTAAAAAGTAAACCGACATCAGCGTGCCAGTAATGCATTCCAAACTCCGAGTCTCTCTTGCCCCCATAGATTGTGGAATATATCCCTGCAACAAGATTCTTGGTAACTTTATAGTCGATAGAAGGATAGAGTAAAAAACTGCCATCATTAAGACCTACTTGAAAAACCAACTGGCTGTCCAAATTTTCTATCAACTTGGAATTGCTGAGCCTGAAGAAGGCATAGTTTTTCCTCATCTCTCTGATTTTCATTATTGAACTTCCACTCACGAGGTTACTCACTGCAAGACCTTGGAAGAAATTATTCTTGTAGGATTCATTATTATATTTTACGAATTCTTTGAATTGTTTCCAGTCCCCTTTGCTGTAGCCGTCACCGTTGTAGATATATTCAGCAATAAGATTTGTTCCATCTCCGAAGGTATAGCTTCCGCCCACAACTATTTTGGGGTAAACCTTATGGTTATCAGGGGGTATAAATTTGAATGTTCGAGGATTGTTATTATCGCCCTCACTGGTTACTATTATGTCCAATTTTTGACTTCCCCGCCTTAAGGCGCTTCCCGTATACAGAACAAGATTGTCACTAACCGTACTCGAGATATCCAAACCTACGCCGGGGATGTCGCCATAAAAAAGGTGAACGGCCATATCTGTATTAATGGATTCGACTAAGAGCTTTCCTTTCAGAAGAACCCTGTCCTTCTCATCCTGCCACCGATCGATTTTGGGGGCGTATAGTGCACTTAAAGTAATATTTTTGAAGAAAACATCTCCCCCGACAAGATAATTCCCTTCTCTCTGGACCCTCCTCTCTTCCTCTCTCAATGAATAATCGAGTTTTTTAAATTGACCCAGGAAATCCGTTGGATACGCGCCATAGGTTACGCCCTCCACAAAATTTCTCTTCCCCGCATATAAAAAAACTTTATTCCCAAAATTCATATCCAGATAGGCCTCATCGGTATAAAAATCAAATTTGTCTGAAGCACCTTCCTGGAAAAAAAGGGTGGGCCTGAACTGTGTGTTGAATTTGAAAATGTCATAGTTAAGATTAAGATTTATTTTCCCCCACGTTTTGTTTGTCAATTTAGGCAAATCAAGGATTTCATTGTTAGGATTGAGTAAATTGCCATGGTCAATAAAGTAATAGGCTGGTTGTTCATAAATTACGCCGCTTAAGTCGTAGCCAAACTCCTGAGAATAACTATTCGGGGTAAAGAGAAATGCCTGGCTTCCAATCAGCATTGCACAGATGGACGTAACCAATAATGTTTTCATAAGAATTTCACCTCCCAATTTAGAAAAAAAGTTTGAGATAATAGTTCTCCTCTACGCCTCTTTCTTAAACATAATGAATCGCATCAACGATCTTTAGCCTTGAAGCCTTAATCGCTGGATATAACGAAGATAAGGTAGATACGATGAGCGTTAAGGAAAATGAGTAGAGTAACGCCTTGGGCACTATCAGGATCTTAGTTATAAAGCTCACTGTCATGCCAGGGGGAGGGGCTATTTCTATTCCCCCATATAGGTTTATAATTTGGGCCGCTAAGATACCAAAGAGAATGCCGAGGATACCTCCCAGGATGCCGATCAACACACCTTCCATCAAGAAAAGTTTCGTGATCCCCCCCCTTGTCGTCCCTATGGCTCTGAGGGTTCCTATCTCCTTAGTCCGTTCAAAGATGGACATGCTCATCGTATTGGCTATACTGAAGAAAACAATAAGGCAGATGATGATCTTCATCACATCAAATATCCCTTCGTAAAGGCTAACCACTTGATGGTAAATATCGGCCAGTTTATCCCAAGTTTGCAACTCAAGATCTAACCCCTTATCGTTAATAACCTTTTGGATAAGCGGCACCACGGTTGCAACCTGTTCTGTTTTATCCAGGAGGATTAAGATCTTTTCTGCAGACTCGGTATTTAAAATCCTGCGAACAAACTTGGTCGGCAGTTTAACGAAAACGTTGTCATAGTCTTTTGAACCCGTCTGGGCTACACCCACCACCTGAACGTCTGCAGCGTTTATAACACCTGTTACCGTGTTCGTGAGGATTGTTACGTTGTCTCCTACTTTTGCTCCTAAGGCTTTCATCAGTTCACCGCCAATGACCACTTCCTCCTGCATTCCAGAAGCCAGTTGCTGACCGGCTAAAATCGAGTCAAAATAACTCATCTCCTTTTCTCTTTCAGGATCAATGCCAATCCCCATGCAAGCTACTGTTTTTTCCCCTGTACTGATCAGGCCGGAAAAAGATAGTCTGCTTGACACCATTCTCATATATTTTATATTCGGAAAAACAGAGATAGCCTTTTCAACAGAGTCCGGATCCTTGATAAGATACTTTCCCGGTTCGGAAACACCTTTTTCCATATATCCTTTCTTGTAAAGCTGAATATGGCCATATTGAGTGTTTATGACCATTTCACGCAGGCCCCAGTATGTGTACTCAACATATCCACCGAACACGATAATGGCGACCGACCCAGAAATAATGGCCAGAAACGTGATCAGGGTCCTTCGCTTGTTTCTGAAGATGTTACGAAGAGCCAGGTGCACAGTTTTCATCCACTTAACCTCCTATCGATCTGGCTGATCCGTGCTTTCTCAACTTACAGAAGGAGACAACCCAAGTTCCTCAAAGGCTTAATTTCCCGTCGACCAAGGTATATATCTTTTTTGCATATTTCTCAATCTTTGGGTCATGAGTCGAAAAAATGAAGGTAGTCTTATGCTGCTCATTCATCTTTTGCATCAGGTCAAGAATCTCTATGCCTGTTTTGGAATCAAGGTTGGCGGTAGGTTCATCCGCCAATACGATCTTCGGTGCTGTAACAAGAGCCCTTGCAATCGCAACTCTTTGCCTCTGTCCGCCGGAGAGTTCATCCGGTTTATGCCTTCCGAAATCGGCCAGGCCGACCTCCTTCATCAAAGTTGCCACCATTTCGAATCTTTTGCTTTTAGGCACATCCTGGAGCACCAAGGGGTACTCCACGTTCTCAAAAGCGGTAAGAACAGGTATCAGGTTAAAACTCTGAAAGATAAAACCGATAGTCCTATTTCTCATTTTTGAGAGAGCAGCATCACTGAATTCCGTCACATCCTTGCCCAAGACAGATACTTTTCCAGAGGTTGCTATATCGATGCAGCCAATCAGATTAAGCAGTGTTGATTTACCGCTTCCTGAGGGACCGCAAACAGATATGAATTCACCCTCCTGGACCTCCAGATCAACCTCTATTAGCGCTTTCACGTCAACCTTCCCCAGGCGGTATATCTTGCTGGCCTTCTCTACGGCGACAACGCTGAGTGGCCGGATCACTTTCGTCTCTTCTTCCTTCGTCGCCGGTTCCAACGGACCCTTCACTTCTATTGTCGTTTCACCCAATTTTATTGTATCTCCATTTTTTAGATCTTCTTTTTCCTGAATCCTCTCCTTATTGACATAGACTCCATTCACGCTTTGGAGATCTTCGATAAGAAAGACACCTTTTCCAGGATGAAATACGATTCTGGCGTGCTTTCGGGATACCTGACTATCATTGAGAATAAGATCGTTTTCATTCGTTCTCCCGAGACTATAGGACCCCGGGCGAAGCTCAATCTCTCTCGGTTCTCCTGCCGGAATGTGAATGACTATCTTCATTGTTCGGATTCTCCCTCAGGCGCGAAAACCCTTGCCCATTCTTAAGTCTGGAAAAAATTCACCCCCGGGCTTTTTGCCCCCTCCTTGCTCCATTTCTGGCCTGTACTTAAAATCAGAGCTCCGCTTTTGCTTTTTTCCCCCATTCTGAATCGGGGGACAGCTCTGCCGCCTTCTTAAAGTACGACTTTGCTGTAGACTCATCTTTTTCGGATTTAAACACATTGCCGAGTTTATAATACACCTTTGTCTGAAAACTCACAGGAACTTCTTTTGGCGACCTTTTTATTATTCCTTCTATATGAAGCAGATCCTCCTTGACGAACTTTCTCCTGCTAAACATCTTGGGCAGACCGGCGCTGTTATCCGATCTTATGAGTCTGATGTAAACGTTATCCGGCGCCTTATTCACCGCTCGATCAATCAGAGGCGTCCCCTCGTTAACATAACGCATTTTGTCAACCATATTACTCGCCTCTCTCCCCAAAATAGTAACAACACTGCCCAGAACCGCAAGAATCAGGGGATCATCCGGGTACAGTTTATCTGCCTGTTTAAGATAATCAACACCTTTTGCTGCCACGTCTCTTACCCCCAGGTTGGCCAAATTATGGTATGCCATTCCAAGCTTCAAGAGACTGTCCTTGTCTTTGGGATTTTTTGCAAGAACCTTCTCTGCCTCACTAACAATCCTGTTAAGCTCGCCTTTATCTTGGACATTCATTTGGAATCCGAGATCGGTATCGCCATAACTCAAAGAAGAAAGGCTCACAACATAAAAAAGTCCCAGGAGCAGATATAATAACTTCCTCCCAGTAGTGCTTCCAATCATATTAACCGACATCATTGGTGCTTCCTCCTTTCACTTTGATTAACAGCCGGTGTATGTTCGCTGCCCGTCATGGCGTCTTTCTTTAGAAAATCTCGATTATTTGCCATGTCTTTATCAAAACGAAATGTCATTCTTTTTCTTAATTTGGTAAAGCAAGGCCTCGGTCACTGCTTCCACACCGGATTCGAGGTGATAAGATGTCCTAAAATCAATCGCCCTCTTAGCCAATTGCAGGGCCAGCGGGTCTCGTTGACCAATCCTCTCTCCCCACGTTTGCGCGCAAGCCATTAGTCCATCCGGGCGAACCACTTCACTCACAAGGCCAAAACGGAGTGCATCCTCCGAAGACCAGACTCCCCCTCCCAGGATCAACTCTTTTGCCCTTCCAACCCCCACCACCTGAGACAGCCGATGCGTGCCTCCGGCCGCGGGGATGAGACCCAGCTTTGTTTCCGGGAAGAAAAAACGTGCCTGTTCGGAGCAGATGCGGATATCACAAGCGAGGGCCAACTCTAACCCCCCCGCTGCCGCCGTTCCGTTGATGGCAGCTACTGTCACTTTAGGATACGATGCAATTGCTGCGAATATTTTCGAACTCTTCAAGTTCAAGGCATCCGTGAAATCCTTTTTTTTCATCTCATTCAGATCGGCCCCTGCGCAAAAACAACGATTGCCTGCTCCTGTTATTACTAATGTACGGACTTCCCTGTCGGCCTCCATTTTATCCAGGATAGATGAAAGGTTATTAAGGAGGGCATCATTATAGGCATTGGACTTATCAGGGCGATTAAGCTCTATATAGCCGACCGTCCTCTGTTTCCATGTATTTACAAGACCTGGATTCATTGCAGGCTCTTTATCATTCATTCAGTTTTTATCCACAAACATCTTTGATAAATTATTGATGTTGTAAATTTTATAATCCCCGTCGATGAATTTTGCCAGTTGAGTCAAGCTTTTGCTCATTCCGCATTCCACAAACACGTTCACGCCCAACTCCAGCATTTTCTGCATTGTTTTATACCAACTGATTTTATCGATGACATTGCAGTATAGTTCATCTCTTATGTCCTGGGCTGTGGACAATATCTTCTGATTGACACAAGAAACAATCGGAACTGAAGGAGGGTGTATATTCACATCCATCAGGAATTTCCTGATCTTATCCGTGGCCTTTTCCATAAATCTCGAATGATAGGGTAATGTGATTGGGAGCATTTTTGTGTGGATGGCTTGTCGAGCCGCAATTTCCAATAAGCGTACGACTTCGTCGAAAATACCGCTTACATTTATGACATGTTCATTGCTTACATCGATGATATCCACGTTTTCACAATGCATACGGATTAGCCTGTCTACGCTTTCATACGTCAGACCCACAATAATACCCACCCCATACTTTTTATCGTCCATGCAATGAAGGGCCAGGTTATAGTAATTGTGCATGAGCAATAATCCATCTTCGAAAGAGACCGCCTGAGAACGGAATAGCGCTGAAAACAATCCCATGCTGTATCCAGCCAGATAATCCGGAATAATATTTTGTGTTTTTAGGATCGTTGAAACAACCCCACTATTGATGTAACAAAAATAGTGAGCCTGAAGCTCATCTTCGATAACACCGGCCGTCATTTCCTCGAAACGTTTCAAATCAATGGGAACCAGCTTCGAAACCAAGGATAAAAGTCTATCCATTTCCTCTTGATACCGAGGATGAGAGCCTACAAATTTCATAGCAAAAGCAGGGAATAAAAACCCTATTTTCTTACGATTCATGTCCTTACCCAACGACGATTGATAAATTTACCCCTCATCTTGCTTCAATAAAACAACCTGAAACAGAACAAATTCATCGTTAAAATCAAAAGATATTTCTCCAATGCGGGCCTTATTCTTTATCAGAATATTCTTTGCATGATCCTGCAGGTGCACTTTGTAGCTGTCAAATCCCGGTCCGCTAAATAAAAGTTCAATATCTTTCCAGGAGATATTACTGTTGGTCCAGCTTACCCCCAATGCCTTTAAAAAAGCCTCTTTGCAGGAAAAGCTCAGGGCAAGTCTCGCCCTCTTGTCGCCGGCGACGTTCATCAACTCGCGTTCTGTGCAAATATCTTCCATTAGGGAGTAATCGTTATTCCTGATATATTTGTCAAACCGCGATAATTCTTCGAGATCAATTCCACACCCAAAGACTTCGTTCATCCTCGAAACCTTTTCTCACGAATTCGTGGCACCTTCTATCCACCACACAATCCAAAAGCAAAACACACAGGGATATTAGCCAATTTCAGATATCTTTTCCCCGTGTTCAATAATCAGCAGGATCAGGTCCACTATTTTCCCGACCGTTTCAGCCGGATGTTTCATGATATACTTTCCAATGGATTCAACCCCTACCGTAAGGTTGTATTTCTTCTTGAATATTTCGAGAAGCTCCAGAAACATCAATGAATCCCCTTCAAGGTCCTCAATCACTTTCGTTTCGCTATTGATCGACTCCCTGTCCACCTCGCACTCCTCAGCAAAAAAATTGTACACAATTTCCTTGACCTGGTCCCTCATCTCCTGAGTAATTTCGGGCATACAACACCTCCTTATATATAGTTATGTAAAACAGTTCCTCCACATACATCAAACTGCATATCACGGTAGATCGCTCCACCTGTTTTTCTTATTCCGGCATCCTTTAAATAGTCTGGGGCGTCTTTTAACAGCTCAATGTCGCCTTCTCCAAGCCTCTCTCCGCGTATAACGGGCGGTCCTCCATATTTTATTTGGACCAACTGTTTCACATCGGGACTGTAATCCAGTGATACAGACGGGATGTATTTTAGCCAAATCAGTTCAGGAGGCTTTTTACCTTTTCCTCCAGATGGTGGTCCCTGAGGTGGTGGATTTTCAAGAAATGGTTTGAAAGAAACATGGAACATATCTCTATTGCTTTCATAATCCGAAAGTGTGAATTTGGAATTGTTTCCGTTTCTTTCAACGGATATACGCCCCGGAACTCTTGGCATTCCAAAGAATTCTCTATCTATAAAAAGGACATTAATATTATTTGCATAAAGTTCACAAAGATATGTCTTGGGCTCACCCTTAAATGTGACCTGCATTTTGATGCCCATTTCAATCCATAGCTGGAAGCCTTCAGGAAATCCGGACACCATTTCCTTGAGGACATTTATGTCTATATGTAATTTGTTGTCATTATAAACCAAAGGCTCAGGAACAATATTTGCGATCACCTCCGGTTTCTCAACCGTAAACGTCCAACGGACTACATCTCCTCTATGACAAATCCTTCTCTGTTTAAATAGTGGATTATGGATAGGCATGCTGTAATATCGGAAATCTTTCTCATTTACGTTTAGCATAAAGCACCTCCAGCTATCGATTGCCAACTATCGGCTTGTTATCGTCCGTCTTGCTCTCAATGGGTGCCTATTCCATATGAAGGCGCGAAAGGACTAATCTTGCGAACAATTCGGTCTCTTCCTCCGTAGCCGCATCAAAAGACAATTTTCTTGAATTATTCACGGATTTCATAATCGAGTGGATGATATTCACCGATCTGCCTCCGGTCATTGTCTCCAAAAGTTTCAGGGAAAATTCAAGCACCTCCTTTGAAGGAACGACATAATCGACAAGGCCGAGCGCCAGGGCTTCATCCGCATGAATCACATTGCCGGCCAAAACCATCTCCAGGGAACGGCAAAGTCCTAATTTCCCAGGCAACCTGACAGTGCCGTTTAAACCGGGGATTATTCCTATGCCTGTTTCCGGAAAGGAAAGCAGGGCCTTGTCACTACAGACCCTGATATGACAGGAGAGTGCAAGTTCCAGTCCCCCCCCAAGGCAAACCCCTGTAATTGCCGCCACTACAGGGATCTGCAAAGATTCGAGATGGTAAAGTATCTCATTACTTCTTCTTAATTCCTCCAGAAGAACCTTCTCATCCGCTGTCTTATAAAGATCTTCCTTATTGAACCCAGCACAGAAATGTCTTCCTTTCCCCGTAACTATCATTCCTCTTAAAGAATCATTATCAGTCCATCTCTTTAAATCCGGCAGAAGAGCAAGTTTAAATCCTTCAAGATAATTCTGAGGCGGATTATTTATTGTAAGCACGCCAATATTGCCATGCAGCTCCCATTCTGAAATCATTGATCTTTCCATAATGATGCGCTACTGCTTAAGCCCCCATTTCTCTGCAATAACATTCGGCAGGCCGCACGGAACTCTATCCTTCGTCAAGTACAAATGTGTAACCGTTGCTTTGCAAGACTTTAGCCTGGTCTTGGTATTATATATATTATGCTTGAACACCACATAAGGTGAGTCATACAGGACCTTTGATTTTATTACCAGTTCGTCAAATATTTTTGCCTCTCTGATATAACGTATGTTAATTTCAACAATTGCAGGCACAAGTTCACTCTCTTTCAAGTAATTAAACGTATCTGTCTTTCTTAACATCTCCCACTGCGCCTGTTCAATATAATTCAGATATATTGAATTATTTACGTGCCCAAAAGAATCGATCTCATAACCTCTCACGGTCAAATAATATTCGAATTCCATTTTATCAATGCGTTATGTCCGCCCTTTATGTATATTTTTTCAGGACCAAACATGCATTATGTCCGCCAAAGGCAAAAGAATTTGAAATAGCAATCCTGATATCCTTTTCACGTGCCTTGTCAGGAACATAATCCAGGTCCAGTTCAGGGTCCGGATTATAGTTGATCGTGGGCGTCAGGATGCCGGTTTTCATGCTCATGATGGTGATCACGGCTTCCACACCGCCGGCGGCGCTGATCGTATGTCCGATCATAGATTTCGACGATGAAACCGGAATCCGGTACGCCAGGTCTCCGAAAACCCGCTTAATGGCCATGGTCTCATATTTATCGTTCAAGCCTGTGGACGTGCCGTGAGCATTGATGTAGTCGACCTCCTCCTTGTTTACGCCTGAATTCTTCAGCGCCAGCTCCATTGTCTTGGCCATCCCGACGCCGTCTTTTTGAGGCGACATGATGTTGTACGCTTCCGTCGTTAAGGCATATCCGAGCAGTTCCGCATGAATTTCCGCTCCCCTGGATTTGGCTGACTCTTCCGACTCAAGAATCAGGATGCCTGCTCCTTCTCCCATAACAAAACCGTCTCTGTCCACGGAGAAAGGCCTGCTTGCTTTTTCCGGTTCATCATTTCTTGTGGAAAGGGCAAACAGATCATTAAACCCCCTGATCTCATCGGGATTCACGCCGCTGCTGCCTCCGCCGACAATGACAAGATCACATTTGTTAGATTTAATAAGGTCATACCCGCTGGCAATTGCATATGCGGCAGATGAACATGCTGTTGCAATAGTATAACTGGGACCTTCCAGGTTGTATTCTATCGACACCCAGGCCGCCATGGCATTAGACATGGTTTTAATGATCATGTGTTTTGGATCTCTCTGCACATCCATGCTGGAGTAACCGGTCCCGACCAAGCCAAAAATGACAGCACATCGCATTTTATCAAAGGCTTCGAAATTTAATCCACTGTTACTAACCGCCCCCTTGGTGCACACATAACACATCTTGGTTGACCTTGCCATCTGTTTGAACAAATATTTCTTGCAGTGACTCCTGGCATAATCATCAAAAGCATCAGGCAGCTGAGCGGCAATCTTTGTTGTATGCTCCGATGCATCAAACAGTGTAATCCTTCCAGCACCGCTCTTGCCGGCCACCAAATTGTCCCAACTGGTTTTCAGGTCAAGGCCGACGGCGGTCATCAAATTGATGCCTGTAATGACAACTCGCTTTTCCAACTGTTACTCCTTTCCCGTTTCAGCTCTTTTTTTGAGCAAAGGAGACGGATAAAAAACCTTTTCTCCTGTCTGGTTGTAATAGCGCACTAATAAATCATAAACCATGCCAAACCCGATTTCCTTGCCCAGCGTCACCGGACCTTTTTCCATTCCCTTGTATTCACTCAGTGCAGCTTCGATTTGAGACTCAGTACAGTACCCTTTGTCAACAAAATCATAAGCAAGATTTAAATATAAACAAATCAATTTATTTACCAGTTCCTCTTCATATTTCTTCCGCTCTTCATCACTGATCCGCTTTAGATTGACAGGCTCATCCTCTCCCTTTTCTTTATTATAAGAATAAAATCCCCTGCCTGTTTTAACGCCCAAATTACCCTTGTCAACAACCTTTTGCACCTCTTCTATTGTTATATAGATGAATTCCTTATGTTCCATATCCTCCAGGTAATTTTTTGCTGATGATACAATTACGTCAAGACCGACATGGTCCAGAAATTCAAAAGTCCCCATGGCAAACATATGTTTTTTTATTAATGCATCTATTTCCCTTAAACTCAAAATATTTTCCCTGTAAGCCCAAAAGGCCTGCGCCTGGGTATAAATAAAGGCCTTGTTAAGAATAAAAGCGCCCTTTTCCGGCAACACGAATGCTGTCTTGCCTATTGCCTCAGTAAATTGCTTCAATGAATCAACGGTTTGAGACGAACACAGATCAGTTTTTATGATTTCAACGGACTTGTTAAAACGCACCGGGAAGAAAAAATGAAGTCCTGCAAATCTGTCTCTTCTTTCCGAATCAGGACATATCCTGGAGGGTTTAATGGAAGATGAGTTTGACACGAATATGCAGTCTTTATTCACAACATGATCTAATTTTTTGAATAAATCAGATTTTATCTCTGCATCTTCAACTATTGTCTCTATGATCAGGTCACAGCCGCTTAAATCCTCCTGATTCACAGTCATCAATGTATTGTCATTTTTATAATTATAGGTCTTATCGTCTAATGCGCCTGCCTTATGCATTCTCTTCATCTTTTTGTTGAATTTTTCTATCGCCTTGTCTCTCAGATCCTGTTTCCGGAATACCCACACCAATAAATATTCAAAATCATTCAGGTGGTAAAAGATGTCTTCTCCCATCCTGCCGCTGCCGACAATACCAATTTTGTGGAATGATTTACCCGTCATGGTTGCGGTTTCTTCATTTCCGCCTGTTTCATGAAAATTTCTTTTGTCCTTTTACTTAACTTGTAGAGATCGACAATTTTATTATAAAAATCATCCTCCGGCAGTCTTGTCTTGACGACCGCATTGGTCAGATTATAATAATCCAGATTCTTATTAATAATTCGGTCCTTCATCTCTTCATACTGCGGAGTGCCCGGGAAGGGCGTCATGATCGAAAATCCCGCAAAGAGTACCGGATGGTCCTCTACAAATTTTGCAATACGTTCAAAGTCTCTTTCATCATAATCAGGACTGATAATAAAGTTTCCTGCACACCAGATCCCCGCACCATGCAGAATATCTATGGCCTCTACAGTGTTAGATACTGATGTCCTCTTGTTATATTTCGCAAGCTCTTCATCCGTCGTTGCCTCAAATCCAATTATGGCGACCTTTACCCCAGCCCGTCCTGCAAGTTCAAACACCTCGGGATGTCTGACCACGGTATCGGTCCTGACATCCACGATATAACCGTGTCGCAGATTTTCCCGGAGCAGGGCCTCGAACATCAGCCGGGCATGATTGATATCGCCGAAGGTGTGTGAATCGACCATCCTTATGACGGGAAACTCCTCCATGGTCTTGATTTCCCTCACAATCGTCTGGACATCACGCGTAATGAAATAGCCGCAGGCAAATTTCCACAAGCCACAGAATGTGCATTTGTCGGTACAACCCAGCGAGGTATTAATGTAGTGGAGTTTCAGATTTCGCTGTTCGAGGACATAGTTATACCGGCGGGTCAATTCTCTGTCCGGAAAATATTCATCCTTGTCGTAGTAGAGATAATGGTCATTCTTTATCTCATTTCTGGACATCTCCGAGAACTGTCGGGTGTATTTCAACTTTCCGTCGACGCGTATCCCAAGACCGCTGATTGCGGAAAAATCGGGGTGAGACGGGTTGGCCTTATATGCATCGACAATACTGCGCATCGTCCTCTTCCCCGGGCCTATGACGACCACGTCCACCTCCGGCATGCAGAAATCCTCCGGGATCAGGGTCGCATGCAGTCCGCCGACGATTGTCAGAATTTTGGAATTAAGGCCTTTTACGATCCCCAATATCTTCTTGGCAGAATTTACATGGGCCGTCAGACAGGTCAAACCAACGATATCCGGCCCAAAGGTTGCCATCTCATTATGAATGGCCTTCTCAAGATCAAAATCCTTATTTTCATCGTTTTCAAATTTCAGATCAGCAATCCTGACCTCCTCATTGCGAAGTACCCCGGCGATATCATTTAACGCCAAGGGAGGGCCTATCAGCTCCCTCCTGTTGACCAACTCCATTACAGCTTTATAGTGATCCCTGATTGCGTTGACATGAGGGATAGGCGGGTTTATCAGTAATATTCTCATAATTGCCTCCTTTCCTTAATCCGTTAAAGGTTAGCAAAATCTGCCGATAATAATCCCATGTACCCGAAAAAAAACTGCTAATGATAACTAATAGTAAACCCTGCCTGCATGAATTTACTCACCTCTGTCACAAAGCTCAAAATGAGATCGTTTTTGTTTAGTTTCTCTTCCCTGACGATCTTATCGAGACAGATAAAGGCAGCAGGCGGGCCCGGATAGCCCATTTTCGAAACCTTTGTATAGAGTAAATTCCTTGAAATCCCAAGCACTTCTTCACATTCGGTCAGAATGATATCCACAATATGCTTGGTCGGCATATTGAGCTGGAAAAACTTCAGTCTGGATATATCGATCTTGTATTTATTCAACAGTCGCCTTATCCCATTCGTAAAGATCGTTATCCCGTTCTTATCCAACATATGCGTGCGTAATTCAAGTTTGAACATTTGAGACATGTGATGATGCCCTTTGTTATACGCCTCCAGTGGATTAACCCAATAGGCAGGCCAGCCATTGTGCATGGCAGACGGTTTATTTCCCCCGATCGATTCGGTATCGATATTTTCTATAAATAAGCCGTTTGACTTCGTGTCCGTGGATTCCAGTACAATAGCCCCTGAGCCGTCACACAAGAACCATCTTATGAACGCGTCTTCGGTCTTCAGTATTGCCTGATTGAAATAATCGGCCCTTAAGGCCGCGGAATTCAGGCATGTAGAGATTACCAGGGCCCTTTTAAAACGGCCGTTCCTGATCATGTCATGAGCTATCATAAGAGACTTGTAAGCAGAGGTGCAGTTGGAATGTATGGCCATTTCGGCACAGGCCTCAATTCCAAGGGCTTCCTGTATCCTTGTCGTAATGGGCGGGATCTGCTCCATGAAAGGGCTTCCAAAGGTTATAAGCTCAATATCTTGAGGCCTTAAATGAGCAGCCTCTAATGCCATCCTTGCGGCCTTTACAGACATTGTAATGTGGTCTTCGGTTCTCTCCTTTGTGTGGGGATCAATGGCATAGTAGCAATGATCAATGTCCAGCATCTCATTCAGAAGGGGCTTTGATCTCTCAATCCATTTTATCACCTTCGTCGGAGCGCCGGTAATATGTCCAAGAAAATCTTCAATGTTTTCAAAAGGAATCGGGTCGCCCGGTAGAAAAGAACCTGTTCCCGAAACCTTCACGAATATTTCTTCAGCCATATTCCTTTAACCCCTTTCTTCATAATTGATTCGGAAAAGAAGCGCCAAAGCACATTTAATAAGGACTGCCTGCCCCTGATTTGCTCTAATAACAAAACAAAACCATTCCCGTGATCCAATTCCTCGAATGAGAAATCGAAACAAGTATGTCATTTATTTTTAATCTCCCAGCGCAATCATTTAAACCATCTAATAACTTGACAATAGGTTTTCTCAGCTCATTATTTATGATTTCTATCTCCCTGCAATTTTTTTCGACATATCCCGTTTCACTTTTAAGATAATCAAATATACACTCTTTAATTAAGAACCTCGCGCCAAGGCAACGAAGTCTGTTGGCGCAATACTCCAATTCTGCCCTGGTAAACAGCCCATTCTCCCCGGAGACCCCGGAACCACGAGCAGCTTCGATCATACACGCGATATCCTCGAGTTTCTTGAGCACAATCCTTTTCACGTACATAATTAATCCTTCTTTGTCTGTTCGCTTTTCAACTTCTGGGTGAGACCCACAGCCAGATCACAAAACATCAGACTCCCTCTTTCTATCGCTTTGTCCTCCGACAGTTTTCTTGCATTGATAAAGGATTGCACAACGGCATGGATCACGCTGATCGGTTTATCTCCGGTAAGCCTTTTTAAATAATCCACAGAATAGTCAAAAACCTCTTTGGCGGGCACGACATAATCTACCAGCTTCAAGCTCAAGGCTTCCTGTGCCTCAATGGTTCTACCGGTCAGGAGAATATCGATTGCCTTGGCCATTCCAACGATGCGCGGAAGCTTGACGGTTCCATGCAGCCCGGGCATTATTCCCAGACCTGTTTCAGGAAAAGAAAACAACGCCTTATCGCTGCATACCCTGATATGACATGAGAGCGCGACTTCCAGTCCTCCGCCAAAACATACCCCCCTGATCGCTGCAATAGTAGGAATGGGCAGATCCCAGAGATAATCCAGGACCTTCTTGCCCTTTGTCAGGTTATTCCTGATACCCTCTTCATCCGGTGCTGTAAGGATATTATTCTTGTCGGCGCCGGCGCTGAAGTGCCGCCCCTTCCCCTGAACAATCAATCCTCTCAGTGATTCATTGCCTATCCATCTCTGCAGATCAGACAAACCGACAAATTCCGGTTCAGTAAGAAAATTTTGAGGGGGATTATTGATTGTCAATATCCCAAAGGTGTCTACGACCTCCCATTCCGTAATTTTTGATTGTTCCATAATTTATTCCTCAATATCTCTGTGCTATATGAAAGAGGCTCACCCTTTAACTCGAATCGTTCAAATGATCTCACTGTCGTCAGGGTCCGGCTCGCCTGCTACACCCTTTGAGATAACACGATGTTGGGCAGCCAGATAGCCTCCGATGAAATCCTCATACCCGATATGGAAAGACTCCTTGGCTAACCGTCTCGACAACATCAGGATATTCATATTGACAGGGGCGTATTTCTCCAGGGTCGCGGCGATGGCGTCGTCCATCTTCGGAGGGGGAAAGGCTGCATTGATAATTCCCATTTCAACGGCTTCGCGAGCCGTGTATTTTCTGCCCGTCTGGATCAATTCCATCATTTTTCCTATCCCACAAAATTTTCCAAGCTGGAAAATGGTCTGTCCAGGCAGAATCCCTCTTTTGACCTCATCATGTGAGAACGTGGCTTGCTCCGATGCAAGACGGACGTCACAGGTGAGCACAAGATCGATGGCTGCACCGAAACACTCTCCCTCAACCACCGCCATGGTGATTTGCTCCAATGTTTCGATGGCCTTCAGCATTTCCTCCCATTTACGAAAACCTTCGTAATCGATTTTCGACGGATAAAAATGGTCGATGTCCATGCCGCGCCCAAAACAGTCCCTGGAGCCTTTAAACAGAACAAATTTACACTCCGATTCATCCTCGAGGTAGTGCAACACATGAGTCAGTTCTGATATGGTTTTCATCGTGATGAGACCTTTGTCGAGCTTGTCCACATGAATGGTCGTAATGGAATCTCTTTCCGTGACACTGATCAACTTTAAATCCATATTCAACCTCCCTCAATTGGGTTTTCTATACAACCGATCTACCACATGAGCAGAGCAGATTCAATAGACAACCCGGGTCCCATCGCAATGAGGACCCCTAAATCGCCCCTTTTCGCGGTGTTTTCTTTCAAAAAACGTTCAAAGGAAAAAAAGACCGATCCGGAGGCCATGTTTCCATATTCTTCGTGAACGGCCATTGTATGTTTGATGTCGTGGTTCGTCAATCCCAAGTTATATTTCACACTCTCCAACACCTTTCTGCCGCCGGCATGGATCACCCAATGGGAAATGTCCCTTTTCTTTAGGCCATAATTATTGAGCAATCCGTACACCACATCTTCAATGTTATTCCCGATGACGTAGGGCAATTCTTTAGATAGAATCAGCGATATCTTATTTTCTTTATTTTCAAAAAGGTCATACTTCAAGAGGTCCATATGATCGACAAGCGTCCGGCATTCAAAGCCGATGATGTTGGCTCCTTGTGGGGAGCTGGAAGGATCTTTTTGAGTTTCAACCAATACGGCTGCAGCGCCATCGCCGAAGAGCGAATTGACAACGGCCGCCTGAATGGTTTCATAACCGACATAGGCCGCGGAACAGATCTCGATACACAATAAAAGCACCTTCTTGCCGGGAGCCCCGGAACTTGCCGCTTCTGCTGCACTTCGTAAGGAGGGTACACCGGCGCTACATCCCATACCCACAATGTCCGTTCGGCGAACGTTCTTTCGAAAATTGAGCGATTTGAGCAAATGGGCAGAAACTCCCGGCAGCAGCAACCCTGTGCTCGTGACACAGACGAGATGATCGATTTCGGAAATGTCTACCCCTCGCCGTGACAGACATTTTCGGGTGACCTCCGTTCCAAGCTCTAGGGAGCCCCTGAGGTGCTTGCTGATCAACTCGTGGTTGGTCTCATTACGGATGATCCCGTTTGCACCCGGCTCAGGGAGATAGAGGTACCTGCCCTTGATGTGAGATTTTTTGAAGAGTTTTATGACCTTTGGATCCGTGGTGCCGAAAAGTTCCACGACCTCGACTTGTGTGTATTTTTTCGGTGGATTGGCGGTGGCGACGCTGACGATTTGGGGATACGAATTTTTTGCTATCCCCTCCATAAATCTCTGTTTAGTGTCGACTGTTGTATATTCTTCCAGGGACATTCTTATGATAATCCTCCTTTTTTTAACTAAAGAACATTAATATTAATTAGTGTCTGTTTATAAATTCGCGATTTTTTGGATAAGCCAGCGTACCGAATATGCCGGGCTCAGATGAGTTTCCAATTTCCTGTATCAATGAACGGCTTTAGTGAATCCTTAGACGAAAAACGCTTGGATCTGGACGCACCTCTCCTGTCCGATTCTCTCTTTCTGTCATTCGGGGCACAATTATTGGGGCTGAGCCATTAACTTCTCCAGCATGAAGCCGGTCATCACGCGTATGTTGTAGGCAATCACGCTCCATAAGACCTTCGCATCAAAATACTCCCGTCCTTTCCAATCACACCGGAACAGACTAAATCCTCTTTTTACATTGGATATCACGGCCTCCATCCCGCTTCTCCATTTCTTGAGCCGTGTCTCCATATTCGCACTCGTCACCAGGTTCTTCAAGGATCCAACGATCTTGTTGAAGATAATATTGACGATACCATATTCCTTCGCCTTTCCTTGATTCCTAATCGACGCATACCCCCCGTCCGTCACCATATCCCGAGGCGTTATCCCGTAATCGTTCCGGACTCTCTCCAATACCCCTTCATATAAAACCGAGTCCTTGGGATTCCCATCCACAATCTCACAGTCCAAAATGAGGTTGCTCCTTCCGGTGGTCAGGTTCACCTCGTGTCCAAACACGACCTCCCGCGCTCCCTTCACAATGAGATCCGTATGGCCCTCATAGATCGAAAAGATCTTCTCCCCCACAGGAACCTCTTCTCCCTTGATCTCATGCCGCAGGCTAATGTCATAAACTTTCTCCATCTTCGGCAATAAACCTTTGAGCTCTTCCACCATCGATATCACAGTCAAATCCACGCCGGGGATGACCCCCTCCACCACCTTTTGTACTTGGTTAATACTGCTCCTCAGCAACTTTAACTGCTTCTCAAACAGCTCTGTGCGCTTCTCTTTTTTCTTCGTATTGTTGATCCGAAACAGGTTCTTCTTCGCCTGCTTCTGATAATTCCTCACTTTCCTGATCTCCCCGCTTTCCTCCAACTTCTTCAACAGTCGATGACTCGTCTTGATGCAATCCCAAATCAGCGCGTTGTTCGTGGGGTAATGGATGTCCGTCTCGACCACCGTGCTATCTGTCCTCAGGCTTCTCCCATCTTCTACCTCTTCTTCCCCCATCATGATCCGGTTGATCTCCACCATCAACTTCCGCAGGCTCTCCCCTTTGATCCCCGAAATGTATTTGTGCATCACCTCAAAAGAAAACGGGGATCACTCCTCCAATTTGATGAACCCTCCACATATCCGCGAATCATACTGAGCATACTCCAGTTCACGATAATCCAGCTTCTTGATTTCCTTATAAAGCGCTGCCCGTACCACTTGCTCTACGGTTGGACTGTCCTGTCGCCCCAACTTACTGCTCTGGTTTAACCCGTTGATGTCTTCCGCAACAATCTCGTAGAGCTTAGGATTTTGATTCAGAATCGTATCGATTAATGCCAGTTCAGGATCGACTGCCCAGTTCGGATTGTCTAACTTCAGCCTCAGATCATTGAGTATCTTCATCCCTTATCCTGCCTGTCCTGCAACTTGATTTTTTGTATTAATCTCGCATAACCTATTGTAATACATCACGTTGCAATTTACAAACAGACACCAAATAGACTGTACCTTCTAAGTTTACTTTTAATATCGAGATTGTCAAGTTTTTAGTTGAAACTTTCTGTGGCCCCCTGGTGCGTACATCTTCAAATATCCCTATGCCGCTTTCTGCATGATATATTTCTCTTCTTGTATCTGTTCAATCGTTGCTATCACTTCTGCGATGCCTAAATACCCTTTGACTCTTTGAAACCCCTTCTCACAATGAAGGAGAACGGTGGCAAGCCATCTCTGGGACATCGCGCTGTTCCGATATCGTTTTATATTTCCTTCACAGTCCCTCACTGTTGAAAACATACTTTCAATAGGATTGGTCGAGGTCAGGGTTTTTCTTAACAGGCCTGGAACCTTGAGTCGATGAAGTGTCAGGATGTCCTCGAAGGCTTCCAGCAGAGAGTCGGCAGCCGATTCATTGATCCCCCTAAGCCATTTCTCAAACTCCCCAAGCATGCGCTGTGCATCTTCATAAC
>Ga0315293_10001289_pt1 | contig 24274 bp, 21 predicted proteins | sample YL17G13_20_MG_FD_203071 | JGI IMG/M metagenome (GOLD analysis project Ga0315293, IMG submission 203071) | Sediment microbial communities from Yellowstone Lake, YNP, Wyoming, USA - YL17G13_20 | ecosystem: Environmental > Aquatic > Freshwater > Lake > Sediment | place: USA: Wyoming | collected...
GCGTGTAGTGCGCCACGACGTCGTCGAAGGACGGCTGCGTGTCGCCAGTCATTATTATGAAGTTATTCTTCTCTGTTGGCGCAGAATAGAACTCGTATCTAGGCAGATGACAGATGCCTTCTCCATTGACTGAAACGTAATCCGGAAAAGAAGGAGCATACAACTCCGCAATCAGTTTGGCTCCGGAGAATTTCATCAACAGATAGGCGGCAATCTTGCCTACGTTTCCAAAACCAGGGAGACCCTGAACAAAGATAGGATTTTTGAGTTCAGGATTAGAAAGTTCCCGAAGGTAAGGCTTGTTCAAATTCCTTGACACCAGATTCAATAGGTAATAGTTGCGGGTCTAAAACGTTTCCGTAGTCCTCTGAAATTGTCGGTGAGCTCGCCACATACAAGCTGTTGCGTTGACCAAAAACATTTAAGAGAGCATATGCTCAGCTTTAGGGACAGCAGCGGGGTGGGGTAGCCAGAATTAAACCGTCGTATTACGTCGGGGTAGCCTTTAAATAAGCCATTTTGCGCTATTATTCTTGAGAGCCTATGAGCGAGAATAAACTTCTGTTTGAACGTATACTTGGTTTGGATGACGCGTGGAACAGAAGCGCTTATTCAAGTGTTGACAAGTGGATTAAGGCTGTAAGACGAAGGGGCGATAGGCAATCGACCAAGCTTGCTTATCTTAAGTGGCTGTCCTATTTTCTGCGCTTCGTGAATTTGACAGAAGACGAGAATGCTGAACTTGGGAAGAGGGTCACTCCTCCAGAACGCAGAGAAGAGTTGATTGCCAAAATCCGGCGAGGTCTCACTCCTGACGGCTTGCTCTTGCTGCCAAACAAGGATTTGTCTGAGAAGGTTCAAGCCTTCTGCGACACGTATAATGAAACCGGAAAGGCTAGAACGGCACACTTGGCTTTGAACTATTTGAGAAGCTTCCTCAAGCACAACGATGTTGAAAAACTGAATCTGGAAGACTACAACTGGCGCAAAAACAGAAGAATGGAATACGTTCCCACAAAAGAAGAAGTCTATCGAATTGCGGACCATTGTGATGCGAGAGGAAAAGCCATAATCTTGTGTGCCTTTCAAAGTGGTCTCCGCAACTCTGCCATCAGGGCACTTTGCCACGGAGACATCAAAGAACAGTTGGAAACTGGAAAGATGCCTATCAGCATTCATGTGAACTCAAAGTTCAGGCAAAGAGTACCTCAGGCCTGCAAAGAAGACGCTGAATACTTCACCTTCTTTGGAAAAGAAGCTAGTCAAGCGCTGAAAGACTACATGGAATTGAGAGTCAAGAAGTACGGTAAGATAGACGAGGATGAACCTCTTTTCACACCGTATGAAGCATTCTCTCAACCAAAATCGCGCAAGAGTGCGCTTTCTGAAGACAGCCCGCAACGCCTGATAAAAAGAGCCGCTCGAAGAACCAGAATAAAGGATTGGCGCAACGTCCGCTTTCACAGTCTACGTAAAAGCTTCAGATCAGTGCTTGACGCCGGATATGTTGATGGAGGACAGATGGCCGAGGATGATAAGGAATACTTGATGGGCCACAGGCTTTCAAGCTCAAAAGAACCGTATCACAACGCAAACGTTGACGTCCTAGCAGAAAGATACATGAAGCTAAACTGGAGTCCAACATCTCAAGTGACGAATGAAACAAAGGTTGAGATGATCAAGACCTTCGCTAAATCTCTAGGCATAGCCGAGGTCGAGGTGAAAATCCAAAAACTGCGCCAAAAACAGCCTGAACTAGATGAAATGGAGGCGATTGGAAAAGTCATGAGAGAAGAACTGGGCATCAAACCATTAGAGACCAGAATGATCAAGAACAGGGAGAAAAAAGGGCTAACGGGCTGTAAGAATGGGCATTGCGCAAAATTCGAAACAAAAATAGTCACTGAAAAACAACTTCTTCCATACCTCAATGATGGATGGGACCTGGTTAGAGAACTCAACAGCAGGAGACTTGTTGTCAGGCGCAGCCTAGGCGATGATTAATACCAGCTCGCATGCGGCTCTCAAAAAAACATAAACAGATCGGTCTATTTGACAACCAGGCTTCCAGAAGAGGTATTCTCGGCTTTTTGGGGATTTCTCCCGCCAATTCCCCTTTTTTTCTTTTTGTAAGACGGTGTAGCTTATCCAGTGACTTTGTTTCACAAGCCTTTTATCGTCTACACTCTAATTATTGAACGTTGCACCATACTATTAGCGCGCGCTTGAGGATCGCCTCTAAGGCGAAGTGGCTTTGCCGAGGACAATGCTTCTAAGTTCTGAGTATTCCTTTTCGGTATTTTGCTTCAATTCTACGATTTCTGAGGCAAGTCTCGTTTTTGTCTCTGGGTCCAACTTCGCTTTCATGATTCCTTCATCAACCTTCTGAATGTCGTGTAACGTATTGTGCTTCATTTCCTCCACTTTCTTCAACGCTTCCACTTTCTTTTTCTCAATGTCCGCTAATCGACCTCTGACATCCACTTCTCTCTTGTGAAGTTCTTCCCGTATCTTTGTCAGCTTCTTCTGAGGCTCGAAAGACTCGCTCATCTCCCACTGTTCCCCAACATAATATCTTGGCAATATTGAATAAGCTTTTCTTCAATTTTGGGTTTGGGGGTAAAATTTTATCCCTAACCGAGCGCACATGACAGTCAAAAAGAGCCCCTAGGGGCTGAACCCTATTACGTGCGATTTTTCAGGTCCTTGTTCTCAGTTACGAGGCTGTTGACCATAACCCACAGTTATCTATTCTGCTGTTCCATCTCGTCTTAGAAGGTATATTATCAGTCCGTTAAAGTACCATCGATCAATGTTGAATCGTTCAGCTGACTCTTATTTTCTGTCTGTGAATGGTTGCAAGCAGTCGACACCTAAATAAATGAATGCGACGAGTCACGAGTCAAGTTAAGCTGTCCTGTCGCACGTAAGACACAGAGATCGATTTCTTCATTTGAAGACCCACTTCAGATTCAGAATTTGATATCTGCATATATCTGTTTGCAAAACAATCTGTCTACGAAACAAAGCATTTTCTATCGGGATGCAATACCCTTTTCAGAGAGAGTATGGAATGAAAACCATTGAAATCTCAGATGAAACATTCGAGTTCCTAGCATATCTTGCACGCCAAGACGTAACGTTACCCGCAGTTCTTGCTGATTATCTCAAATGGGATCGTTATACAAAAGAAGAGATCAAAGCCCATCTTCACGCATTGGACAACGCATGCATCAAAGCCCGCGTTTAAATACTGCAAGACTTCACAGTCGCCACAAGCCTCTGTTTAACTGGGAAAGTATTGTCTGTCGCTACAGAAAGCGTGTTTCGAACGTCATGCCCTGTTCCTGTCAGCTCACCCACAACACCCAACTTGTCATTGAGAACCTTCGACTTTCCTAGCGTTTTCTCAAGTTTTCTCCAGCTCGTTTGTGTTCTGTGATGTCTTGCAATGTCGCTTGGAGAAAATCTTCGTCCCTAATACGAACACGCGTCACAGTCATACTAGCATCATATAAGGTGCCATCTTTATGTTTCAATCGCACCATCAAATCAATCGCAGTAGCATGTCGTCTGAGATCTTCAATCAACTCCTTCCCCTGTTTTGGATTTGCGCATAACTCGGTCAGGTTAATCTTTTCAAGCTCTACTCTACAGTATCCAGTGACGGCTTGCATAGCTCTATTGGTGTCAACCACGACTCCGTCCAGAGATAATATGCCAATACCAATGGGGCTCTGTTCAAAGAGAAGCCGGTAGCGTTCCTCGCTTTCCCTCAACGCCTCTTCCCCTTTTGTAATTTTCAAAGCTTGGCATATACCATGTGCTAGTTCGCCATAGACTGTTTCTGGATCACCCAACTTGTTGAAGTATCCGTCAGCGCCAAGGTTCAATGCCTCGATGGCTATTTCTTCTCTGCCTTTTCCAGTAAATACGATAAAAGGAATCTTGTCACCCTTCTGTCTTAGTTCTTTGAGAAACTGTAAGCCGTCTTTTCCAGGCATCATGTAGTCTGAAACAATCACCTCGTATGTTTTCATCTTCATCTTTTCTTTGGCTGCATCAACACAAGAAGCAATGTCCACATCGAAGCTGCCATGCAATTCCAAACAAAGCTTCGTGACCTTCGATAATGCAGCATCATCTTCAATATACAAGACCTGTAACGGATCTTCTTTGGTTGAGGGTTTTATGTCAACTTTTTCGTTTGTAGCCGTACTTTGTGAATTTGACATTCATAGTCACTCATTGGTTCGGGATGATCGAAACATGAAGGAAATTCCCTTGAACTCTTGTTTCCAAGCGCACAATGGTTCAACCCCTGGTCATTGGAGCGAGAGGATTATCACTTCATAGAGTGCTTCTTAATTCTGCCTTCACACCATTTAAATTTTTGCACGGCTAAATTCCAATTTGCCCGTGTAAAAAAACAAGGAGGTGAACAAAGCTTGAGAATGAAACTGGGTTTGATTCTGCTTCTATGTCTTCTCAGCACGTCTATTGTCTGCAATGTAGCAATAACAACATTGAGGGCGCCTGCCTTCAGTAGTCAGGGCAACAATAGCGCACTGGGCGACGTCAAGTATCACCTGCTTGATGGTGGTAATTACACTGAGCCTATTGGAGAAGACGGAGAAGCCAAAGACGGCGGGGGTTGGCCTTAAAGAATTAAAAGCAGATCACTGAAGATATTTAGTAAGTGCTGACAGTCCAGTTACGAAGGGGAACACTTGAAATGCGAAAACAACTCGACCGCACCGACATTAAGATACTAGAAGCGCTTGGAGTGTTCGGTCCAAGAAACATGGAAAAACTCGCCGAGAAAATAGAAATGCCTGTTCAGACAGTGCGTGACAGGACACGGCGACTCACATCCCTCTTTTCTTTGCATCTTCAAGCGAATATTTACCACACTTACATAGGGTTGAAAAAAGCCTTTGTATTCGCTAAGGCGAATCCTGGATTTGAAGACTTGTTAAAGGAATGCTTGAAAGCAGAAGGATATTATCTGTATGTTGCCAGGACGTATGCGCCTCCTAGAGGCTATTATGGAATCTATGGGATTCCAATAGAACATACCGCCGACTTCGAGCACTTCATAAAAGAAATTGGCGAATTGAATGTAACCGAAAGTATCAACCTGTTTTGGTCTACGTGTATACAAACGATAAACTTGACTGATAGCTGGTTTGATCAAGAGTCAAACACATGGGTATTTGACTGGGAAAAATGGGTTAAGACAATCGAAAATCAAGGCACCCAACTTCCACCCACACTCGTAGAAGCTGACTCTTATCCACAGAGAGCTGACGAAATCGACCTTCTTGTTCTGGCGAAGTTGGAAAAAGACGCAACCCACAGACTGCGGGACATAGCAAGACTGCTAAAATTGAGCCCTCATACAGTGCAATATCACTTCACCAACCATATAATTGGAAAAGGCCTCATCGAGGGGTATGCAGTCTTGTTACCTTACTTTGAAAAGGAGTCAGATATTTTCTGCTTCAGATTTGACTTCAATAGTGACGAGGACATGGCGAAATTTGCGTTGTCCCTTATGAGTAAGCCTTTTGCCCGAGGCATAAGCAAAATCTTTGGACAAAGCGCTCTTTTTGTTCACATATACCTTCCAAGAAAAGAATTTGGAGACTTCATGAATACTCTATCAGGACTGGTTAGAAAAAGCATCTTGAGCAACTACGAATATGTAATTGAGGACCCCTCCAGTCCTCCCGAACAACAGACCATTTCGTATGAATTCTTCGAAAACGGAACGTGGACATACAACCACAAAGAACACTTGAACAAGCTCCGGTCTCTTGTTAATAGCTATCGCCTTGGAAAAAACCACAGCGAAGGACAAAAGCCAACAAAGAAACCGTTGTGAAAGTAGATAATTAATTAACATATTTTACTTGCACTGCTGTAAAACTATGGGAAACGGAACAAGTCAGCATTAATTTTCAGCAAAAAATTAAGCACCATCAGGTTCTTAGTCTGATAATGACCTTTTTGTCGGGCAGGTTCGCGACGTATTCCCAGCCCTGAGCCAGATACTTATTAACTTCACCTACGCGCGCGCTGACTAATAACTTAAAAGTACCCCTACGGACACGGCCTTTTGTTCAGCGCAATCGTCTGCTTCTGTGCCCAACAGTTTCTTTCTCACTATCTCTTGGAGTTCTTCATCACTTATCGAAGGCAAGTCCATCTTGTCAACTTCTTCTTGTTTGAACCCCGCCCCATGTGGAGACATCTCCCGAACTCAGACATCACATGACCGTTTTCTTCTAATGGAAAATAGGGTCAAACTGGCTTGAAATGACTGATGGAAGTATCTATTCTACATGATGCCATCCGTATTCTTCGCAGGTCTTCTTGCCTTTTGCGGACACGAGAAAGTCAATGCGCGCGCGACTTCTTTAAACACTTGTGGTTTTGAACATACGAATCATCAGTGAATCGCATTCAGAATCTGAATACGCACGATTTCTTTTAAGCACTCCTCACGAAACGTGTCGCTATCGCCGATTTTCGGAGATGATCGGTTGACTAAGGAGATGAAAATGATGTTCACGGTTTACATAGGGGAGGACGGGAGGATAACGGTTCCCAAAGGGGTAAGGGATGCCCTTGACATCGTGGAGGGAGACCTAGTGGAGTGCACCATCAGGAAAATTAAGCGAGGGACCTAATTAGTGGATCGTGAAGATTTCGAATTGTGTGGAAACGTTGCTGGTTTGGGGTCACCGCAATCGGTGAAAGCGACATCTCCAAAAGTAGCGATGGGAAACCAGCCAGCAACCCCTCAAAACCGCGTATGGCGCCAAAATAAGCGTACCGTTTTGTTTTCAACATACATCGAGAGTGAGGAACTTCCAGCATTAACCAGACCGCGTGTGATGGCTAAGGTGACTGTAATAGTTCCAACTTCAAATGAGGCTTCAGCTATAGGGAAGGTTCTATCGGAGATGCCCGATGAGCTTCTAGGGCAGGTTATTGGCGTTGATTCTTCCAGTGATCGATCGATCGATCGTGGGCTCCCAAACATCGACGGGACGACCAGCAAGCATCTCCACAAACAAGAAGGAGAGAGAACACACAGCCCCATCCAAAATAAAAGTAAAGCTTCAATCAACCTATGCATCGTGTCAGCATTTCCACCCAACACGGGCAATCTCGCCGAATGGGGTTACTACTTAGTGAAAGAGCTCATCAATAATCCGGCAATAGAAAACGTGCTTGTCATAGCTAATCAAAATGAGAATTCGCCCAAGATCGAAAAACATGGGAAATTAACCATTCTCAGAGTTTGGAGAAACAACGACATCTTCTCTTTGCTGAAGATTCCAGTCTACATAGCCAAGTATAGACCAAACGTTGTCCACTTCAACCTTCACCTAATGAGTTGGGGAAAGGGCAGAGTTGTCAACTTTATCGGTGCCCTAATGCCCAGAATTGTGAAACTGCTTGGATTTCACGTTGGAGTGACCTTACACAACATAGCCGAAACTATTGATATAAGGAAAGTAGGCATTAAGGCATCATTAATTAACATTCTTGGGCTAGCCTTAGCAGTGAGAAACATTGGTAGTGTGGACGTAGTAGTTGTTACTTTACCTCATTATGTTTCAATCTTAAAAAAGAGATATGGCGTTAAGAACGCCAGTTATCTACCACATGGGACTATAGGAGCACAAGTTAGCGAAGTAAAAACTGGCGGGAAGAGATTACTGACCTTTGGGCACTTCTCTATACACAAGGACTTACCGACAATAATTGATGTCTTCAAGGAAATTCGTGAAGAGGATGAAGAGGTCGAGCTGGTGGTCGCGGGAACTTCGCACCCTAACTTCCCGGAGTACCTCCCCCAAATAGTCCGCAGGTACAAGGGACTTCGTGGCTTATCGTTTACAGGGTATGTTCCAGAGGAGAAGTTGAAGGATGTCTTCACATCCGCCACGGTAGTAGTTATGCCTTACCTCACTAACACTGGGTCGAGTGGCGTTTTTCACATCGCAAGCAGCTTCGGCAAGCCCTGCATAATGTCTGATGTCCCTGATTTCAGAAAGATGTTAAAGGATGAGGAAGGTTCAGCTATATTGGTGCCCCCTCACGATAAGAAAGCGTTAAAAGATGCTATATTGGCGGTTCTCGCCTCTGAGGATCTGCAAAAAAGAATTGGAGAGAACAACTTACGGTTGGCTAAGAGAATGAGCTTCAACGATGTCAGTCACGCCTACGCTGATCTCTACTCAGACCTGGGCAGGGTGCACCGAAGTGATTACCCTAGATGGCGCGCCTAAACAAAGTATTGTTGATTCAGCCACCGTTCACGTTACTCGAGCACGAGGTGCCCTCGATAGTTCCGCCTCTTGGACTTGCGTACATTGCAGCTGTGCTTGAGAGGGAAGATCATAATGTTACAGTCTTAGACGCCGTGGTCGAAGACCCCGTGCGGAAGAGGATCGATGGCAACTTTTTTCATGTAGGGCTTTCCTTCGAGAAGATACGGAAGGAAATCGAAAGGAAGAGGCCATCTGTCGTTGGGGTTTCATGTCTTTTTTCATCGCAGTCGCATAATGCCCAGCGAGTGGCAAGGCTGGTTAAAGAGGTGGACGACTCCATCGCAGTGATTTTTGGAGGTGCACATCCTTCTTCAATTCCTCACATAGTCTTGCAGGACGAGAACGTTGATTTCGTGGTAATAGGTGAGGGTGAAAGGACCTTTTTGGAATTGTTAAATGATCTGGAAAGGGGAAGCTCTGCTCCTTCAAAGATCAAGGGGATTGCTTTCAGAAGGGGAAAAAAAGTTGTTAGAACTCAGCCTCAGGAGTGCATAAAGAATCTGGACTCCCTGCCTTTCCCCGCTAGGCATCTGCTTCCTATGGAGAAATATTTGAAGCAAAGAACATTGCACGGATCTGATGTGGTCAGGCCTCCAGCCACCACGATGATAACCAGTAGAGGTTGCCCCTTCAACTGTGTTTTCTGCTCTATTCACACGGTTTTTGGTTGGCGGTGGCGTCCAAGAAGCCCCGAAAATGTTGTAGATGAGATAGAGGCTCTGGCGAATGATTTTGGCGTTAGAGAGATACACTTCGAGGATGACAACCTTACATTTGATGCACGGAGAATGCAACGGATTGCGGATGAAATTGTAGAGAGAGGACTAGATATCAAATGGACAACACCAAATGGAGTTGCGATCTGGACGCTTGATAGAACCACCTTGGTCAAGATGAAAGAGTCAGGTTGTTACAAGCTCTGCTTTGGAATAGAGTCAGGAGATGTGGGTACTCTAAAGTTCATCAGGAAGCCATTAAGTCTCGAGAGAGCTAGAAGCGTAATAAAGACGGCAAAGGAAGTGGGGATTTGGACCCACGCCTTTTTTGTGATAGGGTTTCCATTCGAGCCTCTATCATCCATAAACAACACTCTTGATTTCGCCAAATCTTCAGGAGTGGATTTCGCTAACTTCTTCATAGCAACTCCTTACCCCGGAACCGATTTGCATAAGATTATGGTGGAAAATGGTTTCATACCGAATGACCCCACTTATTTGAGCGAAACCTACTCTTCACTTAGAACGATGAAGTCATCTATCTCAACGAGATTTTTCACTTCGGAGCAACTGGATATGCTTCTGAAAGCATGTTATGACAACTTCGTAATGAATAAGATTCTCAGCTACCTCGATCTGAAAGAACTAAAATACTTATTTGAACGCGTGCGGACGCCGGGAGATTGGTTATTCTTGCTGAGACTCGGCAAGAGATTCCTTCAGTTAAGAAAGAAGTAACGTAGCCGTGAGGAGACGATGTGATGAGGTGGCATGTCAAACTGGCGGTGATGTTATCAGTGATTTTCAACATTCCCATCGCAGGCTCTGGAGTTTGGACCAGAAGCTACGATGCGTTCACTCACGTATTCTTTGCCTCTCATTATCTTGGGGGGTGGTTCAGTCTTTGGGAACCGAGGTGGTATATGGGATTCAATGTCGCCGGTTATCCTCCTCTCGTTCACCAGATAATGGCTGTCATTGCCTTTTTGGGGGGACTAGAGGCAGCTTTCGCAGTGGTGGCAATAGTGTCTTTGGCGATCCTTCCCGTAGTTATGTATCATTTCGCTAGGGTCTATGTCTCGGAGGATGGGGCGTCTATGGCTGCTTTAATTTCAGTGTTCTGGCCGAGTGTGTATACTTCTCTTTACGGTGTAGGCCAGATAACCACAATTGTCGCCCTGCTGTTCGCTTTGACAGCATTCTTCTTTCTAGACCAGTACCTTGTCAACGGCAGTAGGTTGAACCTCGTCCTGTCAATGATGGCCACTATATGTGCAATTTGTTCCAATCTATTTACTGCCATTTTTCTCCCCTTTCTGTTCTTACCGTTAGTCTTCAAACATTTCAACGGTATTGCAATACACCGACTAGCAATATTCAGCGCAGTCATTCTGGTTAGCTCATGCATAGCCCTTCTTCCCACATGGCTCTTCCTGTTAGGGGCACCAGGACAAGTAGAGATTCCGCATTTCTCTCGTATGAACTGGGTGGAGCATCCGGAAGCGTTTTGGGCGTCATGGGCGTGCGTAGTAATACTATCTTCTGCGTGCCTAGTCGCTTCTCTACCTTCCCTGATATTTAGGCGCAAACACTGGTCGCGTGCGTTGTGGGGAGTCTTCCTCTCACTATGTCTTTTATCTATTTTGGGAATGGGGGCAATGACTCCTCTTCCTCAGATTCTGTTCGGCCAGTTTTGGAGGTGGCTGACCTATGAGCGCTTCATGTTTTGGGCTTCGATTGTCATTATTCCTTTTGTCGGCGATTTCATAGCGAATAGGCAGCGCACGCACGCGTGGCGCACGTTCGCGTTCTGTTTGATGGCATTGCTTGCCGCTGGGTCTGCGATAAGTGCCTTTATACCGATTATCACACCGTATGAGCCAGAGGCGATTGATATGCAGCCCCTAGTTAATTTTCTCGCTGAAGGTAGGAACAGCGAATACAGATACGTTACATTGGGTTTTGGGGACCAAATGGCTTGGCTTTCGTGTAACACTAATGCCTCAAGCATCGATGGAAACTACGCCACGGGTAGAACTTTGCCTATACTTGTTAACTCTGGTATTGATAAACTTGACAACGCGAAATTCTATCCTAACGGGACCTGGGTTCTCGAGGCTGTGCTTAGCGACGCTGAAAGGTATGACCTGAAATGGGTTTTCTGTGCTGATGAGTTCTATGTGCCAATTCTCTTGAAGCATGGTTTCGTCAAGATAGATACGTATAACGATTCACGCGTGGGAATTTACGAATATGAGCCGCTTGAAATTGCAGGCGTCGGCCCTGAGCCTTATTTCTCTTTGATGCAGACTGTGATTCACGGAATTGTGCCGATGCTCACCTTCGTCTTGATGTTGGTTTTCTTGGCGTGGAAGTGGAAACGTAGGTTGTACAGAATAGTCCGTGGTTGACACAGCATTTGAACCTGACCAGGCGATGGTTCTCATACTGCACATTACGATACACAAAAGATATTGACTGAAGATTTTCCGCTATTACTGTGGTATGCGCGTTTGTTCTTGCGATTTACAAAAAAATGAGAAAAAAAGGAGTGTTAATTGTGGTTATGGAGAAAATTCTGCAGAGTATATGAACGCCGTAAAGGTAGCAGCACCAGTTGTTTCAAAGTAGAATCTTCCATCGGCTCCTGTGGTGAATTCGACGGTGGTTGCACAGTCCGCACTTGCAATGCCTGAAACACTGAACGAAAGAGGTCGCCATGCTGTTCCATCATAGATGTAGGCTTTGATTGCGAAGCCTTCGGTTGTGTCGTCTGTGGTTCGGACTGTGAGGGTGATCTTTGAACTCTTGCCCAAGTTAACAGGTGCTACGGAGGTGGGTATGACTGTGTTATAGGTTCCAGCCGTGAACTGTGTCGCGTTCTTGATGGATTCAAGCATTGGTACAATCTTTGTTCTCAGTCCCCATAAGGGGTGATCTTGAAGACCCCACAAATAGTCTATGCTCAAAGATGTAGTGCTTTTGATTGTTGTTATGTCTGCCCAGTTAATAGTGTCTGTTTTGGCCTTGATGGCGGTTATGTCTGTCCAGTTTATCGTACTTACCGAGGTCTTGATGCTGTAAAGCAAGCTTGCAACCGTATCTGCTCCAGTGAATACGCCGAGCTTGTTGGAGATTGTTGTGAACCATGTGTTGGTGAAGTTCCAGAATGAGCCGTATTGGTCTAGCTTGGCCTCGATTTCGGCGACCATGGTTTGGAGGGTGTCTATGCCGCCTGTGCCTATTACATTGTAGGTGGCCGTGGCATAGTTGACGCCGTCGGAAGCGTTAACAGTGCACAGTGCAGGCAGAACGCTGGGAACGGTGAAGTTGGTGTTAGCGGGTAGAGCTCCTGCGGCGGTGGCGTTGACAGTTTTCACGAGTGTTGAACCAAAGTAGATGTTAATGGTTGCGTTCAGTTTAAAGTTGGAACCTGTTACTGTCACTGATTGGCCTACTTGCCCTTCAGCCGTAGGTAGCGTTATTGATGGGGAGTTCACTGTGAAAGTGGCGTTTGGAGTGTAGGTGCTTGTGTAAATGTCTAGGGCTCTGACGTTGTGAGCGCCTGCTATTGCGTCTGGAACGGTGAAGTTGGTGTTAGCGGGTAGAGCTCCTGCGGCGGTGGCGTTAACGGTTATCTTTAGTGTGTTGTCAAAGTATATTTGGATGGTTTGATTCGCTGACAACCCTGCCCCTGTTACTGTCACTGTATCTCCTGGGACTCCACTGGTAGGTGATAGGTAAATGGCAGCACCCACCGTGAAGTTCGTCGTAGCGTAGTTTATGCCGTCAGAAGCATTCACTACGTATGTGCCTATCGCGATGCTTGGAACTGTGAAGGTTGTGTTCAAGTAGCCCGTTCCATTTGCTGTTGCTGTCTGCACGAGTGATGTGTTGAAGTATACATTGACTGTTCCGCTGCAGTTGAAGTTGGGACCGTAGACTCTAACAGGCGTTGTTGCGGGGCCACTAGTAGCGTTCAACGCTATGGATGGAGCGGGAATGGTGAAAGATGTGGTAGCGTAACTTATGCCATCAGATGCGTTAACGGTGTATAATCCACTGGTGAGGTATGGAACTTTGAATGTTGCGTTCACCAGATATCCGGTTCCGTTAGCTGTATTGGAAGCAAGAGTAAGTACAGCTGTTGTATTGAAGTATACGCTGACGGTTCCGCTGCAATTGAAGTTGGGACCGTAGACTCTAACAGGCGTTCCAGGAGGCCCACTGGTGACGTTTAGCGTTATGGAACGAGCCGGAATGGTAAAGTCTGTTGTGGCGTTTCTGTTAGCTATCACGTCATGCGCTTTAACCGTGTAAGAACCTGCGGTTTTGGCTGGCACGGCGAAGGATACGCTTATGTTTCCACTAGATGCGATGCCGGTAGTACTCGTGACTAGTGTTGTATCGACGTAGATGTCTACGAGCCCGCCGATTGTGTAGCCTTCTCCAGTGACGAGAACTGGTAATGATGGAGGCCCACTGGTGACGTTTAGTGTTATGGTGCGCGATGGAATGATGAAAGATGTTGTAGCACTGTTGATGCCGTCAGTGGCGTTAATAGTGTAGGTGCCTATGGCGAGGCTGGGAATGGCGGTTGTGTTAGTAAAGATTCCAGTACCGTTAGGCTTTCCGGTCACTAAATCTGTTGAGTAGGTAGAGTTGCCTATGTCGACGTTGACGGTTCCGCTGCAGTTCCAGTTGGTGCCGGTGATCGTGACAGGGGTTGCCACTGGACCGCGGGTGGGTGACACCGTAATAGTGGGGGTTGCAATGGTGAAGGATGTTGAAGCAGACAGGGAATCATTGCCCAAGGCTCTCACAGTGTAGGTGCCGGGGCTGCTTTCAGGTACCTTGAAGGTTCCGTTCATGGCTCCAGTACTTTCAGCCATAGTGGAGTTTACGGCAGTGCCTGAGAAGTAGAACGTCACGTTTGTGGTTGCGCCTGTAAAGGTGCTTGCTTGAGAGCTGAGTCCGACATATAGTCCTGGTGGACCGCTGGTTGGATATATGTTCAAGGCGGCTGCTTCGTCTAGTTCATGGGGCACGGTTAGCCAAAGAGTACAGGTGGCATTATCACTTACGTAGTCGCCGACTACGCTGCCAGTCGCATTGCGTGGACCTAGTGGGTCTCCCCACCAGTTGAAAGTAGCATTTACTGGTCCTGTTTGTCCGCACAATATACCGAAACCGCTGCCCTGACTCCATGACGTGCGAGCACTGTTATAGAGGTCGTTGGTGTTGATCTTGAGATTGGCAGCACCGAAGACGCAACCTGGTTCAGTCACGCCGCTTCGAGTCTTGTTTTCACGGATTACAATTCCGTCGCCATTGTTGTAGAATTTGTTGCTGGGTCCAATGTTGACGGTTGTGCCGATTGTGAGGTTAGCAGTACCAGCAACATATCCGACACCGCCGGCCTTTGAACCGCCTTCAAAACTGACGGCTCTTCCGTTGTCGTGGACTGTGTTGTTCGTGACACGGACGTTTGTTATTGTGGCGTTGCGCCAAGTCTCGTACATATAGTTGTTTGCGTCCAGAAAAGGATGCTGCGCGATGAATGTTAGCCAAGTATATTTTAGGTAATAGGCGGTGTTGCCAGTAATGTTGACGTTGTTTGCGTCGTTAATCATTATGCCGGTTCCGGGAGCTCCTTCAACTGAACTATTAGTATATGCGCTGTCTCCGTAGAAAAGGTTGTTTTGAATCACTGAGTTCGTTAGGTTCTCTGCCATTATTCCCCAGCCTTCACTAGCTGCGGCAGAGCGGAAAGTGTTACCTTTTATCAGGTGGCCTGTTCCATTATTTCCATATACAATGTGTACACCTGCAGTGTTTCCCTGTCCTACTTTTATGGTGTTACCTTCGATGGTTGCATTGTCACCGTACACGTCGATTGCATGGGCGTACGCAGGAACGTAGGGGGTCCCTGATGATGCGCCACTCTGGATTGTGAAGCCGTGCCCGCTCGCACCGATTGTAGCATTGGTATTGGTTGCGTTAAATACACAAGCACTGACAGTACTACCACTTGCGTTAATGATTGTGTTAGCCGCTGTGCCAGTTGACACTATAGTAACATTGGCGCGGATAATACTTAGCGGAAAAGTTTCTATAGTCATGTTGTACGTGCCTGGGCTCAAATAGATTGTAGCGTTTCCGGTGCAATTCAGGAGCGCCCATGTTATGCTCCCGTATGGATTGCCACTTGATCCCTCGCCCGCACTAGGAGAGGTATAGTTAGCGCTTACATAAATCGTACCAGTCGTCACTAAAGCAGCTTTGACCGGCAGAATCATGACATTGAAGACGCTTAGTATGGATAGCGTTAGTAACAATATGAGTGTAGTTGTTGCTGTTTTGTTAAACATTCTAGTTTTTGACATTTTAGTTTCATTTCCTTATTTCTATCTATGCATTCTTTGTTTTTCGCATGCTTCCTCATTAAGATTCATCTATCGTCAGGTCTCGATTCCGAATTCGAATACAATCCGCAAAAAGCTAGGTAGCAGACTATGATCATCTGTTTGAAACGAACAAGAAAGAAGACATCAACAAAATGCTTGTTGCCCCTCAACTCAATCTATATCATGAAACTCTTTCATGTCACGCTGCAGTTTTCTTGTCTCTCCACAACTTCCACGCTGATACTGCAAATATCACCCAGCCGGGACCGAAGACGCCCTTGACGTCCAACCCCATCCAGAAAACCAGAAAAGTAACGGCGAAACCGACAGCCACAGCCACCACTGAAGAGGCAAGAACCCCGCGTCCAAACCTACCTCTGTAAAGCCCGTAACCAGCATAAACTCCAAGAACAACCGAAACTATGGCCAAAATGGCGAAAACCATAACCTGATAGATCATGTCAACAGCTAGTGACACAATCAAGTAGGCAGAACCAACCAAGAGAAGCAGGGATAGAGCCTCAAACCGCCCCTTTGCTTCAGCTGGCAAAGGCTTAAGCCCGGCCCCACATCCAGAACAAAAACTAGCATTAACCAAATTCTCAAAGCCACACTTAGCACACTTGACACGCCCAGACTCATTTTCAGACTCCAAACACACCACAAACTAGCATGTCTATCTATGCATTCTTTGTTTTTTCATGCTTTCTCATTAAGATTCATCTATCGTCAGGTCTCGATTCCGAATTCGAATACAATCCGCAAAAGGCTGGGAAGCAAACCGCAGGATTGTCTATTTGAAACGAACAAGAAATCAGGTAGCAAATAGAACGCTTGTTGCTCCTTGACTCAACCTATGTCATGCGGCTCACCGGGCCACGGCGTGAATCAGGGTGATGCCTCAAAAAACTTCGGGTCTGACATTGGTTATGAGATCGCGTTTTGTATGCGAGAATTAGGTTTTGCTCAAAACTTGACAGGGACATATATCGTTTTCTTGAATATACCCTACTCTACGCTTATGTCATGGTTGGAAATCCTCCTTTTAGGCTAACGAGTGTCAAGCATCGTTGATAAGCCATGTTTGAGGAAACACTCCTTAACGCTACCCAGACTCTGGCGTATCTTTTCCTGTCTTTCATATCTCTGATCATGATTCTGGGGACTGCCTGGGCGAGGAGAAAGCCATGAGGCTTTTTGAACAGTCCAAGCAGGCAGTGAATAAGTGGCGCATGAGAGACCTCTTTGCGCACACGCACCATGTTGTAGGTCAGCCTTAATATGCAGAAAACATTCGCTAGTTCCGTTAAAATCGGATTAATTATTCTCGCAATAGGCTTGTTGATAGGTGCTTTGATCGGCTATGCACAATCGCCATCTAGCACTCTAAAGATAAGTCCCGGAGTCTATCCTGGAGCGCCTTCCTACACAATCTGGATGGAAGGAAGCAACTATTTTGCCATAGATGCAAACGGTATGATAGCTTTTAGCGGAACAAACGCAAGCCAAATACTGCAAAACACGTTGGACGCTTCAGTGAACGGAGGGGAAATATTCTTGAAGGAAGGAAACTACACTTTTGATACATCCGTTGTTTTTCCGTATGGAGCAAGAAGCATAGCTATACGGGGTGCTAGCGGTTGGAGTAAATCCAACAATAGATCAGGCACATTTCTGGAAAGCACGATAACCGCTGACGCTTTGTTCAAGACAGACCCACACATAGATTTACGAAGTGCGTTCGGATTGAAGTTTTCGGACTTGACCGTTTTAGGGCCTAAGACTGCAAATTCCACAGGATTTTTATTGACTAATGTGGACACTTTTGAGTTTAGCAGCTGTACGATTCTCGGTTTCGATGTTGCGTTAAACGTTTCATATCTTGGAACAGTCTTAGCTGAGCAACCTGGCATGGGTTTCATTCATGACAGTATTTGGGGTGAAGGCGCAACTTCAACTTCAGAATTTCTGCTGTTTGACAAATCCACGGAAGTCACAATCAGCAACTCCAACTTTGGATGGGGAAACTTCACTAGAGCCATTCACATTAAGGATTCTGACAAAATAAGAATTGGACCTAACAACGAATTCAACATTGGACAAACGCCATCGACAGTCACCGAACACATTTACATTGAAAGCGCCTATGGCAGTCCATTCATCCCGAACCAAATTGACATACACGACAACTGGGCTTACAGTGAAGGCGCAAACAATAAGTGGATTCGAATAATTGATGCACCAACCACAAATGTCTGGGGTGTAAAATCAGTTGACAATACGATCCAGAATGGATACAACCCCGATTTCTTCGTCAACTCGCCTTATGCGGTTTCTAACTGGACAAACCTTGTCGCACAAGACACAACGTATCCGCCATGTCAACCAGGCAACAATCTTCGAGATCTAACAGTAACTTGTCCAGCTGGATCGACATATCAAAACAAGTGGTCGTCTGTCTCACTCTATTTTCTGTTTAACATGCCTGCCGCTAGTGGAGTTGCCGTCAAACTAAGCAGAGATGGCGTAAATTGGGCAACAGCTTACCTGAACGATGTCGCAGCAAATAACACAGCTACATATCTAGTTGTTCCAACGTTGTGGTATTGGCACGTTGAACTAACGGGCACAGCGACACAGTACGGACTCTGGGGAACCTATGGCTAATAGACAGGTTTGGTTCGCTGGTTTCCTATGCGTTTATCCAGTCTGAACGCGCTATCCAAAGGTCGTCAACTCTCACTGCGACAGCAGTCTCTCCAACTGCTTCAACCACAACGTACACGCTCTCAAGTACGTCACCTGGTCTCAGCAACCACGCCGAGTTGACGTATCCAGTCAACTCCAGCGAATAGCTTCTCCAGTTTCCCAATGGCATTTGATCTACTTTCCACTCAACTACGTTTCCGCCTCTGTAGACTAGATTGCCTCCCGAGCTGACGTTCCCGTCCGGGCATGCAAGCACAATTGGGCTGTCCCAAAGATCCATTTCAGTATATACCACTGAGCTGTCACTCCGCTGAATGGCACAGGCAAGAGCGATCCGTAACCATTCATGACCTGACGCATACTCAGTAGCTACGACATTGGCTCGGAAACTCGCGAGAACCTTTGCTGGTTTCGACGCGAATAATTGAATCTTCTCATTCGACTCGAAGCTGGTTGTCCACCAAGCTCCGGCAGCTACATGTCCAGCTTCGTCCGAGGCTGTTTTCAGAAAAATCTCCGTTTCACCGTTGAAGGTGACTTTCCACGTCGACCTATTCGTCAGTCCTGTTGCGTGTGGGTTCCAGTAGATTCTGTTCTGCTGCTCTGTCAGTGAAACATCGCCGTCGATGTTGAGTATTGTGGCGCTCTGAGCTGTGAAGTTCTGAGATGTGTGTTCTCTTGCATCGAGGTTTGTCGGACTTGAAACAGAACAGTTGATAAGCATTAACGCTGGCAACATTGCCAAGAAAAACGGACCCAGCGTGCAACGTTTATGCATATTAGATGCCTGAACATGTTTTTGTGTTGTACTGTTCTGGAGTTGTACGTTCATACAATATGTCCGTTATTGGACATATCGAATCTTGACATAACCTTCATTTCGATATAAGGATTATTCACGATTCCGACTTCGAGTAAAGGACGCTATTCATGTTTCGGAATGGGTGCTGACACCTCATATAGGCTTCAGATCAGGAGAAATTTCAGTTTGCCCTCTTATCGCCAAATCCAGTATTGCCAGAACGTTCAAACATAGTGCACGCTACAATCTATGACGTGTGCGCTAACTTGAGACATGTTGACTACTAAAGCTGCAAACCTTAACCCGGGAGATTTCCGATTCCAAATTCGAATACGGAGAAGAAGCTTCTATAATTTATTTCCACAAAGCAAATTAGACAGAATCGCCCATCAATGATGGGCTTCGGTGAAAGAATGGGCAAGAAGGCCACAATCGTCATTTCACTCGTAGACGAGAGCAGCGAGAGTTCAAGTGAGGAGATTCAGAAGGAGATATTTCAGGAACTTTCTAAAGGAACCGCCAGGATTCCCTGGTGCAAAAAGATTGAAAACGTCAAGGTTAAATAGCTCGATTTGGGATAGGCTCGTTTCCTTTCAGCAAACGTGTCAAGAAACTCTCGAGAACTCCGCTTGATTCACGTATAGCCTTGATTGTTGCTTCGCCTTTAGGGGTTAGTGTGTAAATTCTCTTTCTATCAACACCTCGAGCTTTTGTCAGCCCGTTCCTTTCCATGGAATACAAAACAGAGTAGACCGTACCTGGACTAACTAGGAGATCAAATTTCTGATGAAAATAAGTCAGTATGTCGTAGCCGCTGGTTTCTCCTTCCCGCATCTTCGCCATAATCAAAATATCCATGAACTCTTTCAACAACCGCTCATATATCTTGTTCACAACGTCTCTTTCCAAACCTTCCACCGACTTTCAATGTTGTCTACATGAAGTCTAAAAAATAGTTTAGTATAAATTCGGATTCGGAATATCGACAACGCGCGCTAGAACCAGAAAAACTGAGAGAAGCTTCGACAAGCGCGTACCAAAGTTCAAATTCCAAATCCGAATTGACAATGCTGACAATTCAAATCCGCCTTTCACAAATGATATACGCTGCCTGATAGACTTTGTGAGCAGGGTCCTTCCCCCTGGAGACTCATCGGGTATGATTTGCCAAGAATTCAATGAGGCCTTGCTAGAGGCAGTTGACTATGCTTTTTCCTCTCTTGGCGAATCATGCCGAAGGGCCCTATACTTTCATTTGGAAACGACTTTCCGCTTGCCCAGACGGCAGATTCCGGAGAGGCCTGAAGAGTTCGATGAAGCCCTAAAAACAATCTTCAAGAGAGGCGCGGCGTTTCTGGAGAAACTGATCTTGAGAAAACTGCGCGAAATGTTGGGAGTAAGCGCTGTCGAAGATGATGCCCTCGATTTTGTTGAGTCAATTTCCATGATCAGAAGCATTTCCTCATCCAGTGTGACTTCGGTTCCAAGCTTCAGTGAAGTTACTTCAACAGCTAAGAAAACAAGGAGGTGAATACTTGAAACAAAGACCTAGCGTGCTTGTTGTAGACGACGATGCCGTGATAAGGAAAACCCTTTCGCAAATTCTGAAAACAGAAGGTTACTCTGTTTTGACAGCGGAGACAGGTAAGCAGGCAATTGCAGCCTCAAAGAAGCGATTTTTCAATGTTGCTTTGATTGACGTGCGACTACAGGATATGGAGGGGACTGCCCTGATAGACAAGTTGAAGGAAACGGAGCCAAGAATGATAAGAATAATTGTCACAGGGTATCCATCAATGGACAGTGCAATCGAAGCCGTGAACAGAAACGCCGATGGTTACATTTTGAAGCCAGTTGATGTGCAAGAGTTACTGGCGATGGTTGAGAGACAACTGAAGAAGCAGCGCGAAGATCTTGAGTACAGTGAGGGAAAAGTTGCGCAATACATTGAGACACGAGTCAAGAATCTTGAGCTTGAAATGGACAGGAACCGCTAGAGTCATTCAACCTCAGCGCTGGAAAAGATTGACGAAAAAACGGCGTAGCTACGTTCGTGAGTGAGGCAGATCTTTTTCAAGAATTCTTCGCCCTGCTTAGTCAGTTTGTAGACCCTTCTCCTTCCATCAAAATTCCCTTCTAAGAAGCCTTGTCTTTCCAGGGAGTACAGTATCGAGTATACTGTACCTGAACTCACAAGCATGCGGAATCGTTCGTGGAAATGTCTGATCAAGTCGTATCCGCTTGCAAGATGATTGTTTCTAAGCAGTTTGAGGACGATTATGTCCATAAAGTTCTGGATCAGTCTGACGTCAAGATCGGTTACTATGTCTGACTTCGAAGCTGACACCTCTACGAAAGCGGTATATTATATAGTTAGACCTATAACGCTTGTGTAAGTGTGACATTACAGTTACACGATGATCGAGAATCCGCCAAAAACCATTGACTGCAATGGAAATACCAGAACTAATAGGATGCAATCGGTGATGAATCGAGCTTCGCACTCAATACTGATAGTGGATGATGAAATAGGCACACGCGACTCTCTCTCAGCCATACTGCAATCGGAAGGATATGTGACGACAAGCGTGGCAAGCGCAAAAGAAGCAATGGAAAAGGCAAGGACTAGATTTTTTGACCTTATGTTGCTTGACATTAGACTGCCAGACACAGACGGGACGCAGCTACTGTCGCATCTTCAAAAAGTCGCTCCGGAAACAATAAAGATCGTAATTACCGGCTACCCTTCAATTGAGAATGCTGCCCAAGCGCTCAACATTGGTGTTGATTCATACTTGACGAAGCCGCTTGATCTGGATAGTCTGCTGAAAACGATAAAAGATAAGCTGCAAGAACGCGAACAAAATGAAAAGATTACAGCGAAGAGATTGGCAGATTGGGTTAAGCTACGTGTGCTCAAGACCCAATCATCTGACTTCCAGGAATTCTTGGAGAAAACCGCAAAAGAGCTAGCTCTTTTCGGGGTGACAAATACCCAGGCAAAAATCTACATTGGACTAAATGTTTTGGGCGTGGCTTCAGCCTCAGAAATTGCTTCTCTGTCAGAAGTCCGCAGAGAGGAAGTCTACAGAGTGATGCCAGAACTTGAAAAAATCGGCTTAGTAACAAGAAAATTGGAGACACCAAGAAGATTCTTAGCTATCGAAGTGAAGACGACCCTCGAAACCTTGATCAATATCAAACGCAAAGCCATGGAAAAAGAGATCACAAACCTTAGACAGAAAAAAGTTGAGTTGATCGCCCAACTGAAAACAATAACTAGGTTGAAAACGGAAGAAGAAGACAGTTCAACTGAGGTTTTTTCTGAACATATAAGCGTACTGGCGAAACTCGTTCAGATGATAAAGAAAGCTAAACGGCGGATAATGTTGGTAAGCTCACTTGATCAGGTAGGAACGGTGCTCGTGAGAAAAATAGAGAAGACTATAAAAATGGGCAAAAATCGGATCAGCACACAGATAATTATCGATGACTCTTGGCTGAACGAAACGAACACTTTGAAGCTCATGCGGTCAAAGATAGCTGACAAACAGATTGAACTGAGACACGTGGAAATGTTACCCTTCAATCTGCTAATAGTTGATGAAGAAGAAGCAATTTGGGGAGAGTTTCAACCCAGAAATGCAGGCTCCAAGATTTTTCTGACAAATAACCAAACGCAGATTGGTTTGGTAAAAATGGCCTTCAATAATTTGTGGATGCAATCGCAGAAAGTCGACGAGAACTTGAATTTGTTCATTGGTGAAAACAAGACAAGTGCTACTTCGGAAGGTGAACGTGGTGCCCATATTTGAATTCTCGACATGTGTTTGCATTAGCGCGTTCGGCGACAATGAGAGCGAGTCTTTGCATTCTGAATCTGAATTTCAAAGCTCGCTGAGTCGTACATCCGGTTCAGAAGACTTAACTTTCGAACCTGGGATTAGAAACAAGTGTCCAGCGCGCACTAACCTCCACTGCGATGAGAAGGAAGGACTCTTAAAGATTTTGAGATGAAGTCAATCTCCGAGTTTGTCTTCGTTACAAACAAGCATATAGTGACATTCAGAATCTGAGTATGAAATTCCAGTAGTTCTTATCCTGTTTTCATAATTGCTATATTACTTCAACCGAGCAATTGAGATTGGTTCTATCATTGGAGGATTGTCAGAAATGAAAAGATCAGAAACATGGGGAGAACGTGCTGCGATCGTAGCTGAAACGTACGAAGGCAAGAAGGAATGGCAGAAGATTACGGGAAATCGTCCTTCGGAGGGACGAAAGCGGCGAGCGCTAGATGTACAGCGAAGGGATTTATCATGACGCGCCATTATGATGGAGATAGTTGCATGATTCAAACTTACCCAACTTCAAAGTTTGCGTTGCTTTGTCTGTTGATCATGGCACTTTTCATCTCTGGTTCTACACATCTCCTGGAGGTCAACGCACAGCCGCCGAGTGCAGCTATCGTCATAAATTCCGATGGAACCGTCACTCCACTCGATGCACCTGTGCAGAGGAACGGAAGCGTCTACATTTTCAGCGGCGACGTCACCACCGACCTGGACGGCCTACTTGTGCAGAGAAACGACTCGGTGATCATCGGGAACGGATTCTCGATCTTGGGCAACGGGACGGATGTAACGGGGGTATACCTTGTGGGAGTGAACAACGTCACAGTGACTGGTCTCAACATCACGGGCTTTGATATCGGCGTACTGCTCGATCGTGTCACAGGCTGCACAATTATGGCAAATCATCTCGTCAACAATACGTGCCACATTGTGCTTCAAGGGGCCAGTGGAAACACTGTAAGTGGCAACAATGCGGACCTCTACAAGCCTGGCTCTCTACCGCCGTGCGGAGTACTTGCGTTTGGAGGGGCAACCAACAACCTTGTGTTCGACAACGCGTTCTACAACGGTCTTATTGGTATCGCCTTCCTATACTCTGCCAACTCCAACCGCGCAGTCAAGAACGGTGTGTTCAACTGCACCTCCGCCGTCTTCGTCTTGCAGTCCTCGAACGAGAGTATCGTTGACAACAACTTGGTCTCAAGTCAGTTTGGAGTCATGTTCCAGGACTGCACCGGCTCAGGAAGCCTCATCGAAGGGAACAACGTCAATTCAAGCGGACTCTGCGGCGTCTACCTCAACTACACGTCTAATGATATCGTTCGTGGAAACAACGTAACCAACGGTGCCAAAGGAGTCTACGCAGAGTTTTCGACCAACATTACTGTCTTCCACAACAACCTCATCAACAACATAGACCAAGCGTTGAACAATGCGT
>Ga0315293_10001290_pt1 | contig 24271 bp, 26 predicted proteins | sample YL17G13_20_MG_FD_203071 | JGI IMG/M metagenome (GOLD analysis project Ga0315293, IMG submission 203071) | Sediment microbial communities from Yellowstone Lake, YNP, Wyoming, USA - YL17G13_20 | ecosystem: Environmental > Aquatic > Freshwater > Lake > Sediment | place: USA: Wyoming | collected...
TTATGTACAAGATAAAAGCTAACCAATATAAAAAAACTTGCTTCGTGGCAGAGCAACCTTTCGGAGAGAAAAAACATAGTCCAAATTCCTTATTCCTTAACCGGGCTTTCCTTAAGTGAGGTATCCCATGTCAACTGTTACAAAGAAAGAACTTATCGACCGCATTGCAGAACGTACGCAGGCAAAAAGAGTTTCAGTCAAACGCATTGTTCAGACATTCCTTGATGAGATAACATCCGAATTGTGCAAGGGTAATCGCCTGGAATTCCGGGACTTTGGCGTCCTTGAGACCAGGACGAGAGCGGCAAGAATCGCCCAGAATCCCAAGACCCTTGAGCGTGTTGACGTCCCTGTGAAGCGCACGGTTAAGTTCAAGATGGGCAGACAACTAAGAGAAAATCTTTGTGTCCCCATCACAAAGAAAGCCGAAACAAAATAACCAAAATTTAATAAAAATGCGCCCCATAACGAAAGGCAATATTTGTCTCGGTTGCTGAATCGTGGGGAGCGTAAACAAAAGTTTGTATTGGTAAGGTGTTCAAAAAGGAGCGTTCTATGGCAGAAGGGACAGTTAAGTGGTTCAACCCAAGGAAGGGCTACGGTTTTATCGCTGACAAAGAAGGCCGCGATATTTTCGTCCACTACGCAAGTATTTCAGGCGAAGGTTACAAAACTCTTAATGAAGGCGACACGGTTAGTTTCGACGTTGTCGAGGGAGAGAAAGGTTTAAGAGCTGAAAATGTAATTCCCAAGGCAGCCGCACCTGGCAAAACCCCCAAAACAGCGCCGGAAAGTAAACCTACCTCAGAAAGCGGCAAAGCCACAGAAAACGAAGCAACCTCGTAAGCACAAAAACATCGTAAAGTCTTTTCGTTCTGGATGTGTGGGGTTCCACCGATATCCTAATTGGCTAATTCAGCAGCCATACGGGTAGAAAATTCGTCCACTCATAAGTATAACCCCTGCAAACCCTCCCGGTTGAAAATTTCCGCCGCTATTTGAACTGCATAAGATACCTCGCCTCAAAGACTCAATGGCGATGGAAATCGCCTTTTTCCCCTTGCCAAATCCGGCGTTTTATGTTATTAAACTGGCAATAATAATTTTCTTAAGGGTGACTTAGTAACCTAAAGCTATGATTTCCGTGGGTTATCAATCGGGTTTAGATTGCAATGTTCTTGTGCTAAACAAGCACTATATGGCCATCCGCATTGTGGGAGCCAGACGGGCATTTTCTCTGCTCTTTCGCCAGCTCGCTGAGGTTGTCTCCTTCGAAGAGAACAGATATTCGAACTACGATTTCCGGAGCTGGTGCGAGGTCAGCCAATTCAAAAGAAATTTCGAGCCTGATGGTTACGACTGGGTCTCGACTGTGAACTTCCACATTGCGGTGCCGCGGATAATCCGGCTGCTGTTTTACGACCGGCTGCCTCGAAGCGAGGTGAAATTCAACCGCCGAAATATCTTTGCCCGCGACAAAAACAGATGTCAGTACTGCGGCAAGCGCTATCCCACCACCGAACTATCGCTTGACCATGTTATCCCAAGAAGTGTAGGCGGAAAATCTGCCTGGGAAAATATAGTTTGCTCCTGCACTCAGTGCAATGTGAAAAAAGGCGGCAAAACTCCCCAGCAGGCTAATATGACACTTATCCAAAAGCCTGTCAAACCAAAACGCAATCCGCTCGTCCACATCCACTTAGGTCATCAGCGATACCACAGCTGGAAACAATTTCTCGACCACGCTTACTGGTCCGTCGAGCTAAAATAGCACGCAGCGTTTAGCGGCACGAAATCAGTCCTCGCATCACAAAAAAATGCCCTGCTGCATCTGCACAAAGATACTGCAGGGCGTTGCTAATCCGCCACAGGCGGATAAATCCGAACTGAACTATTACATCTTTTTTCTCTTACCTGGTGTGCAGAGCAATGCCAAGCTGCCGAACCCCAGCAGCCCCACAGTCGCCGGCTCAGGAACGGATTCATATCCGAGGCTCCTGACATATACGTGGTCTGAGGTTTCTTTAACATACAATCTACTTACCGCATCGTTCTGACCAATACGCTCACCTCCCAATAGCAAACCTACATCTACTGTAATCCTGCCGTACCCCAAGTTAGTAACTGCATTGCTCCAGTTTGTGCTGCTTTCGGAAAAGCTCAACTGGCCGCCGCTGGAAAGTGTTGCAGTGATAATCGGCTCATCTTTATTAGCTTTATATTGGCTTAATCCCACCTGCAGCGATGAAGCAAAAACGCCTTCGGTAAAATCAAAAATCAGGGCCTCATCCTGGTCAGCACCTCTGCCGGAAATCCCTGTTGAACCACAGCCACTGAGCGTCTGTACACCGAGTCCATGGTGGCTGTCAAGATATATCGTCCCTTCGTACGAACCCGTAGTGGTGATTTGAGTCAGGGCACTTATAGATAAATCATCGATTACCAGAGATTGCCCGAGGTTACCCTGCCGGAGTCCTAATTGAGTAAAGTCTATCAAGGTCGCCTGTGCCTGCACAGCTAAAATCACTGCTGCACAAAAAGCTAAAATCGTTTTCTTTACTATGACTGCCCACCCCCCAAAAACTTTCCAGAATATATTTTCTTCGTACTTGTTTTTGTATCAAAAACAAAAAAAGCTTTCACTACGATTGTGCTTACCCCCTCAGACAACAAGGGCTACTTTTTGCACACCTGAAAATAGCAGATATACTCTCCACCCCCCTTGTTTATCCTTAAACATAACTGCCATCTTAAATATGCAAAATATTCAGCCAATTGCCAAATATTCGATGCAAAAAGGCCAACGGTAAAGCCCTTGACGAGAAAGGAAAAACCGCATAGTATTCAATGGGTTTTCAGCCAATTTTTGCGGATGTGGCGGAATTGGCAGACGCGCAGGTTTCAGGTACCTGTGGGCTTAGCCCATGGAGGTTCGACTCCTCTCATCCGCACTGGATTTCGTATCCGCAACGAGATAACGGAAGCCCCCTGCCAGCTAAATATCAGCCTTTTGCCGCCATATTCGTAAAGCAGACCCAACCATTTAACGAAAAACAATATATCGGCCGATAATATAGTCAGAGGTCGTCAGTATTTTTCAGAGGTACGGCAGTCGAGATTAAGGGACGATGCCGGTAAAATCAGAATCTATAGTCCAATAAAAAGAGGAAAAACAATGGAACTTATGACAATCTTAGCCGAGACAGTAGAAACCAGCGCTAAGCTTACCGCTGAAACCGAACTGATTCCGCTTGACCAGATTTGGGAACAGATAATAGCCCTCTCATGGCTCCAGGCGGTCATAGCCATATCCTTCGGCCTGGTCTATATGCTCTACGGCTGGCGAATTTTTAAGGTACTCGTTGTCATCTGTTTCGGCCTGGTCGGCATGTTCGCTGGCATTAATATAGGCCAAAGGTTCGACTATCCAATCGGGGGCGCAATAGCCGGACTTGTTCTCTTCGCTGCCATCTCGATTCCAATGATGCGCTGGGCAGTAAGCCTGTTAGGCGCCATCACCGGCGGAATACTTGCAGCCGGGATTTGGTACGCTTTTGAACTGCCGGGACAATATCTGCCTGCCGGTGCGGGCATAGGTCTCGTCGCAGGAGGTATGATTTCATTCATCGTCTTCAGAATTGCGGTGATGCTCTTTACCAGCTTCGGCGGAGGGGCGCTGATAATAGCAGGACTGATAGCACTGCTGAATCAATACGAGAATAGGCAGCAACCGCCCGCTGAGCAGATTAAAGATTTGTTCATGAATCATAACTGGTTTCTGCCGGCACTATTGCTGGCTACCACTGTCATCGGCATAATCATACAAAACAGATTCATCAAGGACTCCCAAGGCTGGAAGGTCTGAACTTTCCCGCCTCCGGCATATTTAGAATGTTTAGCCCCCAACTTTATGTTGGGGGTTTATTTTTATTGTGGATTCCTTATCATTTAGCCCCGCAATTTATTGCGAGGGTTCTTTCGACAATTCGCTAACGACTAATAACTTGCTCGTCCCTCTTTTATAGGTTAGAATGCCCGCAGTATTTCTAAGATTTACTCGCTGAAAAATTATCAGAGGAAATAAAGGAATGGCAGAAAATAAGTCGTAGGCACAAAGGCACAAAAAGAATTCAATACAAAAATCAGGAAGATATTTAATGCCAAAGGCACCTGAGATTATTTTACGACTTGTTGAAAACTTCGAGCAAAACCTCGACTCTTTCAAAAGCCAGGGATACAACGAAACACAACTTAGACAACAATTCATCAATCCATTCTTTGAAGCTCTCGGCTGGGATATCGCAAATAAGGCGGGAACAGCTCCGGCGTACAGAGATGTAATTCACGAAGACGCTATCAAAATCGGCGGAACAACAAAAGCGCCCGATTACTGCTTCCGCATCGGCCCGGCAAGAAAATTTTTCCTTGAAGCGAAAAAACCGGCCGTTGATATAAAATCCGATATAAGTCCTGCCTATCAACTGCGAAGATATGCCTGGAATGCGAAACTGCCATTGTCAATTCTGACCAACTTTGAAGAGCTGGCAGTTTATGATTGTCAAATCAGGCCGAATGTAAACGACAAGTCATCGACAGCGAGGATTTTTTACTGCGGTTATAAAGATTACGCCGATAAGTGGGAACAAATCGCAAGTATATTCAGCAAAGAGGCGGTTCTTAAAGGCGCATTCGATAAATTCGCATCAGAAAAGACAACAAAAAGAGGTACAACCACTGTCGATAAGGAATTTCTGGCAGAAATAGAAGGATGGCGGGACGACTTAGCGAAAAATATCGCACTTCGCAACGGGAAACTATCCGTGTATGACCTTAATTTTGCCGTGCAGAAAACCATCGACAGAATTTTATTTTTGAGGATATGTGAAGACAGAGGAATAGAACGCAGCGAACAGCTTTTGGGACTTATTAACGGGTCAAGGATATATCCGCGGCTTTTTGAACTTTTTGAAAAATCCGATGAAAGATATAATTCCGGTATTTTTCATTTTCGCAGGGAAAAAGACAGGCCTGAAGAGCCGGATGAACTGTCGGCAAATCTAAAAGTCGATGATGATGTCCTAAAGAAAATCATCAAAGATTTATATTATCCGTGCCCTTATGAATTTTCCATTATGCCTGCGGAAATTTTAGGCAATGTTTACGAACAGTTCCTCGGAAAAGTGATTCGGCTTACCACAGGGCATCAGGCGAAGGTTGAGGAAAAGCCGGAGGTTAAAAAGGCAGGCGGGGTTTATTATACGCCTTCGTATATTGTCGATTACATTGTAAAAAACACTGTCGGCAAACTATGTGAAGGCAAAACGCCAAAGCAGATTGAAAAAATAAAAATATTAGACCCTGCCTGCGGCAGCGGTTCGTTTTTAATCGGGGCGTATCAGTATCTTTTGGATTTTCACCGTGATTATTACGCCAAAGAACCATCGAAACATAAAAAGGCGATATATCAGGGTAAGGGCAAACAGTGGTTTTTGACGATTGATGAAAAGAAAAGGATTCTTTTAAATGATATTTACGGCGTGGATATAGATTCGCAGGCGGTAGAGGTAACGAAACTTTCCCTTTTGTTAAAGGTTCTTGAAAATGAGACTCAGGAGAGTTTGAGATTGTTTCATGAGCGTGCGCTGCCGGACTTGGGGAATAATATCAAGTGCGGCAATTCTCTGATTGGGCCGGACTTTTATCAGAATCAGCAGTTAAGTCTTTTCGGCGATGAGCAGCAGAGAAAGATAAATGCATTTGACTGGCAAAAGGAGTTTGCCGAAATCTTTTCTGGCAAAAATCCCGGCTTCGATGCCGTTATAGGAAATCCGCCATATATTTCCGTTGAGTCTGTTCTTAAAGACATAACAGAATATTATCTCAGGACTTTCAAGTCAGCCTATGGCCGGGCTAATTCGTTTTCTGTATTTCTTGAAAAAGCGTTGGATTTGACACAAAACGATGGTTGCTGTGGCTTGATAACTTCAAACAGAATATTGACCAATACACAACTTGCCCCATTAAGAAAAATTCTATTAGAAAATTCTGCAATTGAGAATATATTAACTTTTAAGAAAGCGGTTTTTAAAGCAGCGGTAGATACAACAGTTATAACTTTTCAGAAAACCATTCCGCCAAAAAGTCACAAAATTGAAGCATGGTTTGATATTGGCGATTTAAACAGAAAAGATTTCAAAATAAATAAAATCCTTCAAACTACTTTTCTTGATAGTTATGGCCATATTTTCAACGTAAAACAAAAAGAAAGCTCCCGCAATATTATCCAGAGTATCCTTAAAAAATCTATTAATCTCGAAAAAATCTGTGATGTTAAAGATGGGATAATCTTAGGTGGAATTAAGGACTTGTTCTTATCTGATACTCATATAGACAGTAGATATGAAAAGTGGTTGGAGGGAAATGAGGTCTCACAGTATCATATTAAATGGAAAAGACGGTATATCTGTTATGACAACAAATTGATTAACGAGGAATTAAAGAGAAAGCATGGTAAAGCAAAAGAAAAGGCGAAGACTGCTTCTGATTTTAAAAAACTATCTCGTTCTGGAATTTGGCTTAGGAATCCCCAAGTCTTTCGGCAAGAAAAAATATTAACCCGCCAGAATGCGAAACAACTAATAGGTGTTTTTGACGATAATGATTATTTTGTTAAGAACTCCTTGCATTGTATTTTACTCAGAGACAAAAACTACAATCTAAAATATATATTAGGATTGATTAACTCACATTTAATGGATTTTTACTTTCAAGACCAGATTGGAAGCACCGGTGAGATATTTTCGCAGATGAAAATCGCCTATATTGAAAAACTTCCAATCCGCCCAATTGATTTTAAGAAAGCCGATGAAATAAAGAAGCACGACGAAATGATATCTCTTGTCGAGGAGATATTGGAGTTGCATAAGAAGATTTCGGGAGTGAAGAATCCGAATGAAAAAACGCGAATACAGCGGCAGATTGACGCCACCGATGCCCAAATCGATAACCTCACCTACGAACTCTACAACCTAACCCCCCAAGAAATAAAGATCGTTGAAGGATCAAATTAGTGATATTAAATGAAAAAGAACAAAATTGTATACGGTTTTTAGCTAAGTGTTTCAGCGAAAATAAAGATTTTATCCAACGGGATTGGGCAATTGAACACATGAGAGTGGATGATGTTACGTACGAAACTCTTATTAAAAAAATGGAGTATATTGGGGCTATAGAGAACGTCATCAGCGTTATGGACAAGAGGGGCTATGGAGATTCCTTTCGTATATCAGCGCATGCAGAGGAATTGGCCCGACAACTCGATTTGGAAGAGCAACGAACAAAAGCTTCACCCGATGTTGTCGAACAGTTGAAGGCACGCGCTCAACGGAATCCTTTGACTGCATGGCTAATCATAATATTTCTAATACTTGCCCTACTGGTTCCATTACTAAATTCTTTATGGGAATTGCTGGAAAAAATTATATCGCTTGGCAAGTAAACATTCGTCTACGAACTCTACAACCCAATGCAAGAAAGAATAAAAATTGTTGAAAAGGGTCAATAGTAAAAAATAGAGATGTTAGACATACTAATTAAGATTTTAGAGTCGCTTTATAAATTACTCCCACAACTCAAACGGCCGATAGCCGCCGAGGTTAATGGTCTCGGCTACTGTCTGACCGATAACTGGTCCAGCCTCTCGGTTGTTATCATTACACCCTATCCATCCAGGTATCAGGCCAGCCTTAGGCTAACGAATAAAAGAGCGTCTGTTGTTTTCGTCAAGGATATTATTTTAACTATTAACGATTCTCGAACTTACAAATGCATCAAGCCTAAAATACGGTTAGAGCCAGAAGAGCCGATTGAACAAACTGTTATATTTCCAGTAGATCCTGAGACAAAGCCAGATCGAAAAGGTAAGTTCCTTTTGGAGATAATTCCTGGAGTAGGACGGCGGACGGGGATCAAAGGAACATTTCCAGAAAAAAATCCGGAAACTCAGGAGGAATCTGAGGAACGATATCACCGTGAGATGCTGGAAAGCGACAACCCTGATATATGGAAACCACTTCCGTAGGTTAGCCTGAATCCCAAATAGTAAATCGACAATCGTAAATAGCAAATGTCCTTTGCCCCACACAATTTTTTACATAATAGTTAATATATTTTTTTCTCTGTGGTTTCTGTGTACTCGGTGGCTAAAAAAATCTGTGTTAATCTGGGAAATCTGTGGCCAAATTTCTTTATGAACTATGAACCAAAAATGCTCCACACCCTCATCCACACATCTACTCATCCACTCATTAACGCCTTCAATCATTTGCGCGAGGGGGTACTTCAATCACTGTCCAAAACACATCAATTTCTTGCAATTTTTGTTAATTTTTGCAAATTTTTGTTAATTTTTGTCAATTTTTGTTAATTTTTGTCAATTTTTTCACCCAACAAGCGCGTTTGATGTGAAATTTTGTCTTGCCCATTTTGCCCAATCGTTACATCTTAACACCCTATTCTTTATTTTTAACCCAAAAACCCGCATCGCGCCTGAAAAAAATACCCCCAAAATCAACCATTTTTCTACAATTCTGGATAGTTCCAGTCCTAAATTCGACTCGTTTGTATAATGTCTTTCCACTTGACCAAGCAGACATTACAATTACAGGGGCCAATAAAATACGAAAAAGAAAGAGCAGAAAATGCGAATTGGGCTGGGACAGATAAATTCGGTTGTAGGTGACTTGGCGGGCAACGCTGAAAAGATGCGAAAAGTTTACGGCGAGGCACTTGGCAGCGGCGTAGATTTATTGGTCTTTCCGGAATTAGCTATATGCGGGTATCCGCCGGAAGATTTGATATACAAAAAACACTTCCTGCAGGATAACCTGCGAACAATAGAGAAATTAGCGGCTGACTGCCCGAAGATAACGATAATAGTCGGCTTTGCTGAGGGGCAGGACGACAATGGATTCGACAAGCTCACTATGAAACAAAGTTATAATTCGGCGGCCATTTTGCAAAATGGGCGACTATCCAAAACCTATCGAAAAGCACAATTACCTAATTACGGCGTATTCGATGAGGTGAGGTATTTCGAAGCGGGAACGGAGACGGTCGTAATCAATATAAAAGGAATAAGAGCAGCGATTACTATCTGCCGGGACATCTGGGACATCGAATGGTTAGGAGATTTCCTTCGAAATACAAAACAAATCCAGTTGATTGTCAACATATCGGCGTCGCCATTTCATACGGGTAAAACGGAACAAAGAAAAACGCTGTTAGGAGAGTGCGCAAGAAAATTTAACTGTGCCGTGGCGTACTGCAATCTTGTCGGAGGACAGGATGAGATAGTTTTCGACGGGCGAAGCGAGATTACGGACTCGAACGGCGAAATCGGCGCGACAGCAAAGGCATTCGATGAAGATTTGCTGATTGCGGATATCACTGCCACTCCCTCGACTCTGCTCGGGACAGGCGACAAAGGCGTACAAATAAAACCAATGAGGCCACAGGTACCGCAGCCAGTCGATTTGCTCGATGAGATTTATCAGGCACTTATCTTAGGGACAAGAGATTACACGCGAAAGAATGGTTTTGAAAAAGTCCTGCTGGGTCTGAGCGGAGGCGTAGATTCTTCCGTTACCGCTGCCATTGCCGCTGCTGCATTAGGGGCGGAGAATGTTACGGGCATCACAATGCCTTCGAGATTCAATAGTCCCGAAACAAAAGCTGATGCCGAGAAGGCAGCAAAGAACCTGGGTATCAAATTTTTAAGTATTCCGATTGAGCCGATACTCGAGCAATTCAATCGGTCCTTAGTGTCCGTACCGGGCTGGGACAGCAAAGGCATCGCATACGAGAATCTACAGGCACGGATTCGCGGAACTATACTGATGTCGCTGAGTAACCAATCCGGCGCTTTAGTACTTACAAGCGGCAATAAAAGCGAAACGGCGGTCGGGTATGCTACACTTTACGGCGATACGGCGGGCGGCTTTGCAGTGATAAAAGACGTTCCGAAAACTATTGTCTATAAGTTAGCCGGGCACATAAACAAAATAATGGGACGAGAGGTCATACCGGCCAGTGTGCTGACGCGTCCACCCAGCGCCGAATTAAAGGCGAACCAGAAAGACAGCGATTCGCTGCCGGATTATGATTTGCTTGACGAAATTCTGAAAGGCTACGTCGAAGAAGATAAATCAGCCGGCGAACTTATCGAGGCGGGTCTGCCGGCAGAAGAGGTGCATCGGGTTATCCGTATGGTCGACCGCAACGAATACAAGAGAAGACAATCACCGCCAGGGGTAAAAATCACGCCCAAGGCGTTCGGCAAGGACAGGAGACTGCCGATTACAAATCGCTACGGCGATCAAGCTACTCTGTAAAGCCTGGGGGTTAAATAAACCCCCAGGATAAATCCTTCGACCTCGCTCAGGACAGGCCTGGGGGCTAAATAACTTAGGCTATTTTCCTGCGAGAGCATTAACAATGGTTTTGCCGAACTGAGCTGCAAAAACTAATCCTCGGCTTTTTCGATTACCGTTACCGCGCCTTTTTTGGCGTGTTTATAAATCAAATGAATGTTGCGGAGATATATAAGAGTATTCAGCGAAAAGCCCAACATAAAAACCGGGTTTTTTATGTGAATGGAGTAACTGAGCAGGATAAAGCTGCCGACCACCGATATGAACCAGAAAGAGGTCGGCACGTGAGACTTTCTTTTGTACTCGCTGACTATCCACTGGAGTACAAATCGTCCGCCGAATACCACCTGTCCCACGAGGGCAACGGTTGCCCAAACGGGGTCAGCCACTATCTGCTCAGCTATCGCACTTTTTACAAATTCAATTATTGAACCTAACATTTCATTTCTCCAATTCTGAGTAAAGTATCAATTCCATTGTAAGTCAAAACCTGCTAAAATTAAAGGATAAAGCCATAAAAATCGATAATCAACTGCGAACCTAAACACAATACGCCACCCCGCCTATACGCCACAGGCGTACAAGCGGCGGGTAAAAGGCGTACAAGTTGGAGATTTGATGAGCTCATCGCTGCGACAAAAACTGATTATAATCGTGCTACTACTCTACTGGCCTATAATCTTTGTTCTTGCGCACATACCAATCCCCCAATTAGTTTACAAAGCCCAGGTATCGGATAAAACACTTCATCTGGTTGTGTATCTGATTCTGGTCTTTCTGCTGTGGTTCGCGGTCAGTCCCGACAAAAAAGTAAACTGGAGTAAAGCTGCGGTATGGTGGGTATTCTTGATAACGGCTGGATATGGAGGCATCGACGAGATACTTCAGGGCTACGTTGGGCGCAGTTGTGATATCAAAGATTTCCTCGCGGACCTTGTGGGTGTGGGCTTGGGCTTAATTTTGTTTTCGTTTTTGAGATTCCAGCCGGCATTGCTTACGGTGACAGGGATTGTTATCTTTTGCCTGACGAATACGGCTCGGGCGAATTTGGCGGAGCTGGTACCAGTAACAAATGCGATGTTTCATCTATTTGCCTATGCAATTTTCACTATGCTGTGGATTCGACAGATACATCTGGTGGTATCAAAAACGTCCAAACTGAAACGGCTGATAATTGCTTTAGCGGTGCCGACAGGTCTGCTATTGGTAGTAAAATTGTTTTCTGCAATTTCCGGCAGGTACTTCACATTATTCGACGTAATCACCTCCATCGCAGGGATCGCGGTCGCCGCCGCCGGTTATGTTTTTATTTGCCCAAAATGCTCGCGTCGGATACATTAAGATTCAAAACCCTGTAAAATCGGGGCTAACCGCGATGGTTAAAAAATGAACGTTAGCGGAACCAGCAATAAAGAGCTTCAGCCCTCCGATGTAAATTTGGGGATTGTATGCCCAATGGCAAACGAATGGTCAACAGCAGTAAAGTTCGTCAAGGCGGTGTTAGAGCAGTGCAAAGGTTTTAAATCGGTGAAGTTATTCGCGGTTTTTGATAATGCATGCAAGGACGGCACATATGACTTACTCAAGGGCTGGCAGGACAAACCGACGGAATTGCAGGTGGTCTGGGCGCCGGAAAATAAATGCGTTGTAGATGCATACGTCAAAGGGTATCGTGAGGCTTTAGAGGCAGGCTGCGACTGGATACTGGAGATTGACGCTGGGTTCAGCCACCAGCCAGCGGAGATGCCTGAGTTTTTTGAAAAAATGGCTCAGGGCTATGATTGTGTCTTCGGCAGCCGATTCTGTAAAGGCGGAGGATTCTCCGAAAGACCCTTCAGCCGATATTTAATCAGCCGGGGCGGAAGTATCCTGACAAACCTGCTGCTGGGGACAAAACTCAAAGATATGACCAGCGGCTTCGAGATGTTCACCAGCGGCGCTCTGCGGAAAGTTTTAGATAAAGGAATCAGGTCACGCGGACATTTTTTTCAAACAGAAATAAAAGCTTATTGCCGTGATATGCGAATAGCAGAGGTGCCAATACATTATCGCGCACCGAGTCAAAACGTAACTACGGCAATTATTATAGATGCTTTCAAGAATTTATTCCGGCTGTTTGGGAAACGTCTCGCCGGTAATTTGTAGTTTTCATTGTTATGAGCGATAAAGTTTCAATCGTGGTAACATCCGTGAGCGGGCCCAACAGAGCCTTGCGGGATTTGGCGGCGGGCTGTAAGGAAAAAGGGTATCCTTTTATCGTTATAGGCGACCAGACCAGTCCGGACGATTTTCAGCTTGACGGCTGTGATTTTTACAGCCTGCGAAGACAAAAGGGACTTGACCTGAGGTTCGCGAAGAGCTGTCCAACAAGACATTATGCCCGCAAGAACATCGGCTACCTCGTGGCTATTCGTAACAAAACTTCCATCATCATCGAAACTGACGATGATAATATCGCCGGCGAGAAATTCTGGTCTGAGCGGCAACGAACCTGCAACGCCGCGGTTGTCGAAAATGGCGGCTGGGTAAACGTCTATCGGTATTTCACCGACGGGAACATCTGGCCACGAGGTTTTCCACTTGAGCGGCTCCAGGAAAGGACAGCCGACTACGAAACACTAAATAAAACCGATGTGGACTGTCCAATTCAGCAGGGCCTGGCGGACGATAATCCTGACGTTGATGCGATATATCGGCTGACTTTGCCGCTGCCGCAGAGCTTCAGAAAGGACCGGCGTGTTGCGCTGACCAATGGCTCATGGTGTCCGTTTAACAGCCAGAATACCACGTGGTGGCCGGAGGCGTTCGAGCTGCTCTATCTGCCGGCATATTGCTCTTTCCGAATGACCGACATCTGGCGAAGCTTCATTGCACAGAGAATCGCCTGGCTTAACGGCTGGGCAGTCCTATTCCATGAACCCAATATGAGACAGGAACGCAATGAGCACAATCTGCTGCGAGATTTCAAAGATGAGATACCGGGCTATCTGCACAATGCGGAAATCTGCGAAACCTTAGAGGCTCTACAACTAAAGCCGGGAAGCAAAAAAATTGGTGAGAATCTAAAGGTCTGCTATGAGAAACTGGTAAGTATGAATCTCATCGGCGCAAAAGAGTTAGATTTGCTCAACGCCTGGCTTGGTGATATTGAGCAAATGCGCAAATAGGACGTACCAACAGCCAAGACAAAAGATAAATTTCAGGGGGTATTAGTGTTTTTTGAAGGGGGTATAGAGGGGGTCGCCGATAAGAAGCAGCCGCCAGGAATTAAACGGCAGTGTATGATAGTACGCCTCGACGAGGCATCGGCCATCCAACAGTTCGGAGAACAATTCGTCAGGCTTTGGAAATGAGTGAAGATAAGGCTCAGCCACAGCGCCCAACGTCGCAGTTACTCCGTCAGCGAGCATAGCAGGACACCATTGAGTGCTGTTTGGGTCACGAAGGTCGACTGCCTCGAGACTTGAGATGTGATAGCCTATCGCACCATCAACAAAATCAAAGGCGTCAACATATTTTTTCAAACTGTACCAGCCACAATAGATGGCCGTCTGAGGACAGGCTCCTGGCGCAAAAAGCTCCTTTGTGGACTCCTCAACAACCTTCATCGTTGCCCGCTGGCGTATCATCCGGGCGGTTTCACGCAACGACTTATCATAGTCGGGGAACAGCGATTCTGCGCCCCTGGTTTCGGAATAGCCCGAGTCTATATAAGCAACACCAGCCAAGCCCTTCCGCTCGGCTGCTATCGCTTTATCGATAAGGCCAAAAGCGATACGCTCGCCGGGGCCATCAAGACGAGAGACCATAAGCGTTCCAAAACTAAAAAGCAGTCCGCCTTTTTTAAGCTTATTCGGCTGCCAGAGGAAAAGCTCATAGTTATCAAACAGCACCATTGACAGCTCGCTGTCAACGCTGGCATCCGTTTGATTTCCAACAATGTTGTCGATTTCAAACTGCAAACCAGTAAGCTCCCGCTCGAGATATTCTTTACGTCTGGATGTGTCGGCTGTACCGCTCTGCTGCAACCGCTCGAGGAATTCCTTCACCTGCTGCCTGCGTTTTTCCAACTGGCTCAGCTCAACTTGCTTAGCCTTTAACGGGCCTCTTTTCCCCACCCTGACCGGCACACCGTAAGTTGTCAGCAGGCACTTTATCTTGCCGGCAAATTCACGGGTAGATAATTTTGTGCGAATGGGTTTAGCAAGGTATCTTTCATAATCATCTCTGGATATATCGTAGCGAAGAGCCTTACCCAAGGGCAGGGCCAGAATATTACGGGCAGGTACAGCCCGCTTTTCGCAATAATATTGAGCAATCCGGACCGACGCCTCAACATCACTATTCGCTATCACGAGAATCTCATCCGGCTCAAGCGCAAGAGCCGAAGCACAGCACAAGGTGAGGGCTAAAAACCATGCCACGATTAACTGGCGCAAAACATTACTCATTGCGGGGTTAAATTCCCGGCCTCGATTTATTTCTTACCCCTTTCTCCCCTGGTATACTCGAACTGTGAATACTTTTTCTCATATATGCTTTTTCGTCTGAATACCTGGGCGATGGTTACAAGAACTATCTTAAGGTCCAGCCACAGGCTGGCTGTTTCCACATACTTGACGTCGAGCTCGAGTTTTTCCTCGCGTGTAAGCGCGCCCCGACCTGATATCTGCGCCAGGCCTGTCAGGCCTGGTTTTACGAGCAATCGTTTTTTTTGCCGGTCGTCCCACTCAGCCATTTGCGAGATATACAACGGCCGAGGTCCGATAATACTCATATCCCCTTTCAATACATTAAACAACTGAGGTAATTCATCGAGCGAGTATTCGCGAAGGAATTTACCTACTCTTGTCAGGCGTGGGTCATCAGCCGCTTTTGGACTCGGCCCAAACGGGTCCGCGCCAGTCTTCATAGTACGGAACTTGTAGAACATAAACGGTTTGCCATTTTTGCCGGCCCTTTCCTGCCTGAAAACAGCAGGGCCTTTGCTGGAAAGCTTTATAGTTATGCATATAGCAGCAAAAATCGGCAGCAAAATTACTACCACCGTCAACGAAATTGATAAGTCAAAAATTCTTTTAACAAGTTTTCCCATCAACTTCTTTTTTACCTGTCTCAGCTACATAAATATTGCTCAGAACGCCATGATTTTCGATCTGGCCAACAAGGTCAAAACCACATTTCAGGTAGAGCTTATTTGCCCGTTCTTTTTGCGCACCGACAAGAACCTTTACTTTTTCTATTTTCCTGCGCACACACTCTTTAAGGCCCCTTTCCATCAAAGCCAACCCTACACCTTTGCCCTGGTGCTCTTCGGCAACCGCTATCGAAAGAAGCTCAGCCTTGGGTAAAGCCATTTTCTTTATTCTGCTGGGATAGAACAAAGTCTCAAGAGCTTTTTTCAGTCTTTGTAAAGACAACATCTTTCCAGCCAAAAGAGTTACAAAACGCAACCCCTTTCTCAGAACAACCGACCTGTAAAGCTTGCTGATATCTGTAGTAAATGCGACGAAGCCGACGATTTTATTGGCTTCCTGCGCCACAAAACCAAAGCTGGATTTGCTCTGTGCAATTGTCTCATACAAAGCGGTAACAAAGTCGATGCCGAGCGAGCTGATAAATCCGGTACTTATGCCTGCCATGTGCAGTTCTGCCATAAAAGGCGCATGCTCAGGTAATATCTCTACAATCTTCAACGTATCTTCCATATCGCGACTTAAGTCCACTCAGAAGCGGTTCGCAGTAACCCTGTTTATAACCTCCTTTACAGCAGCAAATTCAAACTCATCCAGAAGTTTAACAACTTTCCTGCCAACAGTATTTCTATTTCTCAGCTGCATTCTATGGAATCTCCGAGCTTTCCTGTTATCCGTATCCGAAAGGTGTCCAGTTTGGAGATGTTGTGCTTGGGTATCTATTTCATACGGATGCATATAAATGATTACAGGTCTGGTTTTCTGGATGTGTTTTATCGCCCATCTGGTAACAGCATAAGGGAAATGTCTGATGTAACCTCCGCCGGCTATGGGCAGAGTTTTGCCAAAAATAGTTACCGTTGACAACGGTACTTCAATAATGCTGCGTCCGGACGGCAAGTCAATTTTGCATATATCTCTGCTGAAACCGGGCCAGCCATATCGTCTGCCGGAAATTGGATATACGCTTGAATCGTATTTGAAGCCTTCCTGTGCCAAAATTTCCAGTGCCCACTTCGTCTGCGGCATTATCGAAAAAGCCGGGGCCCGATAACCAAGTATCGGGCCCGACGTAATATCTTCCAATAACTTTTTGCAATCCGCAATTTCACGTTGAAACTCTTCCTCGGTCGACCTGAAAATTTGCCTGTGGGAAAAGCCGTGACTGCCTATTTCATGACCCTCCGCAGCGATTTTTTTGATAAGAGATGGAAACTTTTTGGCCACCTCACCGAGTATAAAAAATGTGGCTTTGACGTTATAATTGGCAAGTGTTTTCAGAAACCATTCCGTATTCCTTACAACCGCATCGCTTGGCTCAGCCTCAGTATGCAACCAGTCCCGTGAAAAAATACTCCAGTAGTCTTCTATATCGATGGTAAGTGCATTCAACAACAAAACTCCTTGGGCAAGTTTTCTGATATTTTTTTCAAAGCTCAGTATATAGAAGAGCTGGACATTATTATCACAGCAGGGATGGATGTTCGCAATTGAAGAGACTATTGGAAGTATTCAGTTTTAGCCCCGCCATTGAGGTCCTAAGAAAAACCGGCGTCTGAGATAAAACTTGCCGAATGGAATCGGTTTGATAATATATCAAATATTCAGGCAGCCGTATCAGAAATACCGTTATTAGAAAAACCTAACGTTATCTAAAAGGGATTGGAGTAATGACAGAGCCGAATCACTACAAGCAAACCAAAGAATTCTTTAGAATCAGTGCAACCGAAAGACAGGGTTACTACGACGCCCAAGCCGGCGGTCCGTTGAAGCACAATCCCTGGCAGAGAAGAATCCGTAGAATGGCTTTGAGAGTCTTGGATAAGCTGTCAGAAAAGAAACCCGGCAACATCTCAACTCTGATCGACATCGGCTGTGGAAGAGGAGACTTCGCTATGCAGATGGCTCAACGCTACCCACATCTGACCAAAATATACGGCTGTGATTTCTCAAAAGAAACTCTATCAATCGCACGACAAAATGCTGCTTCACTTAAAAACATAACCTTCTGGGAGGCCGATTTATTGGATATGCCCTTTGAAGACAAGCAGTTTGATGTTGCAATATGTATAAACGTATTGCATCACATACACAAGGATAACCTTGCAAAAGCAGTCGGGCAATTATCAAGAGTTACGAGGAAATATCTGATTTTAGAAATCAAAAATGATGACAACTTTTACTACCATTATATTCATCCAAAGTCTTTTAGCGGCATTACCGTATATATAACTTCGGTTAAAGTATTGAATCGGCTATTTAAGGAGTATGGCTTTCGATTAAAGAAACAACACGGCATATTTCTGTTCAACTGGTTATCTCCTCTTGTCTTGCTCGTATATGAAAAGTTATAAAACGTGCTTCAATATCCCGCATTTATTGACAACCACTTATTATGGTAGACTGCGGCTGATATGCGGACCGAGCAGCCTCGCTACCCAGAGTGGCAGCCTTTTCCACATCTCAACCTTTCTTTTATACGTGTCACTTCGGGGGTTGAGGATGGAAAATTGGTGTCCGGGGCGAATCCAGTACTGGTAGTGCAGCTGGACCGGCTCTGCTCGCCACCGACGCTTAAATTCATAATTTCCGCTGCCCACGCTGGATCGCCCGAAATCAAACAGCCTGGCCCCATGCTCACAGTAATACTTGATGATAGACCAGTACAGGAGTCTATTGGGATAAAGGTGGTCATACTCACTGAGTGTGGCTGACCAAGGAATCTCGGCAATACCGTTAAAGCATGTCATCAGGCCGGCTCCGACAGACACACCGTCCAACTGAACGGCAAAGAGCCTGACGTTTTCAGGAAACGTTTCAAGCATTGCAGCCATTAACTTCCGTGGATAGGCGGGTGTACCCAGTTCGTGCATCTCTCTGGAATAAATGGCATAAAAGTCATCCAGCAACTCCATAGTGCCATCGATGGCAACTAATCCATTTTTTTCAGCCTTCCGGGTTTGCTTGCGGACTTCGCCTCTTACGTTACGCCAGACCTGTTCGGCTCCGTCTTCGAGAGGAATAAACATCGTCAGCTTGTCTTCACGGAGTTGAAGGTCGTATGGCAATGGCTCGATGTTGCGAAATTCAATGGATTCACAGTTAAGCTGGTCTGCTATTTCTACAGCGCGCTTGAAAAGAACATCGTGAGCCTCGGAGCAGACTGCGAGCGAACCACCATAGCTGCTGAAGGCCTGGGATATCATCCTATTGCCGAACAATCTGCTGCGAATGTGCATAAGCGGCAGCACACCGCACACGCGGCCACAATCACGTGCCACAAGGTAAAACGGACTATGCCCAATAGTTCGCCTGACCATATCACTCCACATGAAAAGATGGCAAAGCCTACCATCGGGCTTGCTCTCAACGAATACCTTGCAGGCAGGGTCATCGCTGTTCAGAACGCTTACATCCATAAGTCATCTCCATATCACATTTGTTCTGCACCATCATTCATTTAGAGCCTCTCTTTGTGCTCAGCAGCTTCTCATAGACCTCAAGCAACCTGCTCCAGACCATCTTACGGTCAAAATTATCAACTACCCATTTTCTTCCCTCTTTGCCCATCCTAATCCTCTTGTCTGGAGACTCGATTAGTTCTCTTAAGGCCTTTTCTAAGGACGCCACATCACGAGCCTTAACCATAATTCCATTTACACCATCCTGCAAAGCATCCCGGGCACCCGGAACATCTGTTCCTATAACCGGCTTCTCCAGAGCAGCAGCCTCAATGAGAACATTGCCGAAGCCGTCATGGTAGGTAGGCAGCACGAATATATCCGTTGCAGCCATATAACTAACTATATCATCAGTCCAGGGAATCGGATGTATGTGCGGGTCTGTATCCATCCATTCAAAAACATCGTCCGACATCGGTTTTCGCTTATCCTGGTCGCCGATAATGAACAAGTGCACATTGTTATACTCCCATCTGATATTGTCAAAGGCTTTCAGCAATTCGACAATTCCCTTTTCTATTGTTAACCGCCCCGCGTAACCAATAACAATGTCATCTTCTTTGATTTCCAAATCCTTCCTGATATTTTCGGCTGCTGATTTTGTCTTTTCGTTCAGCTTAAATTTCTCCACGTTCACCCCTCTACTGCTGCCAGCTCCAAGGACGTTAATTCTATCAGCAGGTAATATACCCTCGTTAACAACCTTGTCTTTAAGGGATTTACTGATAGCGATAACATAGTCAGCAGACCGAGAGGCAACCTTATCGCCACACTTGATTACAAACTGTTTGAGGCCTGTAAAGATGTGAAAGCCCCGTATCGTATATACAAGCGCAGCCCCACCAGCCAGACGGGCAGCTATGGCCGAAAGATATGATGCCTTGATCGTGCTGAAATGAATAATATCAAACTTCTCCTTTTTGAAAATCCGATAAAGCTTCCAGATGCATTTTAAATCATGCAATGGTGTGATGGCCCGTGCTATGGGCACTGTTATTACCCGCACTCCCTGTCGTCTGACATTTTCAACATAAGGACCATCTGCACAGATACCCACGACTTCATAACCTTTAGCTAAAAGCAGAGGATAAAAATCAGGAAATAGGGTATCGAGCGAACTGTCAGCAGCAACAATTATGCAAATTTTAGGTTTTCGTTTATCTCTTGCCATTTTCCACGCTAAGTATTAACGCCGAATACAGTTTTTTGATTATGTACTGATACAAAAAATGGACGTGTACCACTTGCCATTACTTATCTGTGTCCTTCTTAAGTCCGACAATCAGCCGCGACTTCGTATTCGGGCCTTTTGGTATCTCTTTGACTATCTGAACATCTATGTCGATTGAAGAACCAAGGCGGTTTTTAATTTCCTCAATAATGGTAGATTTTTCTTGCTCGCTCAAAGGCGCATCTTGCGGGACATAACGAAAAACAAAGGAATCTGTGCCTACTTGTTCTATCTGAGACTCTTTTAACCTAAAGGGCAGCTTGTAGAAAACAGTACTTATTGCAGCGCTGCCAACCCGTCCTCTTTCAGAAGAACAGAGGGTGTCAGATTCACGACCTCCTACGTATTCCACTATTGGCATTTGTCGGCCACAAGGACAGCTTTGGTTCTCGGCAAATGCCGCCGTATCGCCTATGCGATAGCGAATAAGAGGCACGGTTCGCTGATAAAAACTGGTTACCACCATTTCGGCATCCTCGCCCGCCTCGGCCTTTGTGCCATCAGGCCTTAGAAATTCGATAATGCCTGACTCTGGATTTATATGCATCCTGCCAGCGGGACATTGCGTTATAAAAGGAGCACCCTCGGAGCTTGAATAATAATCGAAAATCCTGCTGTTAAAAGCTCTTTCTATTTCTTCACGCTGAAAGTTATGCACGGTCTCACCCGCAGTAATAATAGCCCATGGTCGAATATCACCTATCCGCCCATTGTCCCTTATCCATCTGGCCAACTCATATAATGCAGATGGAAGCCCTGTAATGTAAACAGGTTCAATAGCAGCAATTTCATCAACATATTCAGGCAAGTTCTTATCGCTTATATGGTAGAGCGAAAATAGCCACTGTCGTTCAGCAGCGTTGCGCCGCCAAAATGGAGGCCTGTTCTCATTTCCAAGTATCAATCTGGCAGTCAAAAGAACATTTACTTCCTCGCTGGTTATGCCGGCCCAGCGAAACTGGCGGTTTCTGAAGGCAACATTGTGTTTTATGGAATAGCTATCCTGTGGTATACTAAGGGGACTGCCGGATGTGCCGCTCGTCTGGACTCTTGAATAACCATATTTTAACCGCTGCTCATTAATAAATTCTCTCGTCCGCGTCCTGAGCACAGATTTCTCGAGTATTGGTATTTCGCCTGTTGAGTCAAGTGATATCGAATCAATCTTTTTGGAAATGTTGCTAAGGGCACGCTGGTAATAGGGCACATTATCTACCGCCTCTTTAAGCAAGCTCCTTAACTGATTAGTCTGCATTTCGCGAAATTCTTTATGAGATAACCATTGACTTCTCATAAGCCCGTCAAGGTATTTTTGATATATTCTACCATAGCGTTCCCGGGCAAATCGCCATCCCTGTAAACTGACTGCTACATTTTGCAGTGGTACAGGTAATACTGCGTATAGTTGTTCTAATTTCGATGCCATATTTGAGCTGTCTCTGAATTAATCGGCCTTCTGACTCACTTTCCCATTCTTAAAGTTCTTTTCGTGTCTGACGCAGCACAAGCTTAAGAGCCGCCGATGTTCCAAATAAAATGACCAAAGGTTATTTAATGGCCACTGCCACACAGGAAAAGCGTTATCGCATAAGAAACCGACTATCTTCTTTAGGCCGGCGTTTTTGACTCTTTGATAACAGGCAGAATTCGTCGTAGAATTTGCCCCGAGCCAACGAGGATAAGCACTATAGATAGTCTAATCAGCCAATAGGTTAAAGCATTACAAACTTCTAATGCCTCACGCGAAGTGCGAAAAGAGTACTGCCCCACAAGGAACCTCTTAGTGAACCAAAGTGCGTGCACAAATATAAAAGCTGCATGCGCGTAAAAAATCTTTTCTCCGTGCCGCAAAATCCAGCCAGGCTGATACTCTGTATTGAACAAGTACCTTATGAATTGAGCAACAACTATCAAAATCAGACCAAGGAAAAACATAGTGCCGGCTTGCACTGGGCCATCATGAAAGGCATCCTCAAAAGCTTTCCAATCCCCAATCTTTGAGAGTAGCTGCGTCGCACCGAAGACCCCCCAGGCAACACTACACGCCAGCATCACCGGCCCCATGATTTGTGGCATATTGTTGAAGAATTTAAGTAACCGTTCGTTTTTCTTGACAAATGCATTCATAACACTATTTCTCCTTTCAGAATAAATTTTGATTCTTCGACCGCTGATCTGCTGTATATCAACCATCTGAGCAAAGCGGTAACGCTGTGTTGAGCATTCTTGTCTTTGTGGGTTGTCACAAGATTCCGGCTCAATCATAACAGTCAGCCCAAGTGCTTCATCAAGTTTTCGATAGGCAAGCGAACCTTCGTCCCATGAAATTCGAGCTTTAATTTCCGGTCAAAATTGACTTCCAGAGCATCCTTTCTTCTTTCACCCATTGGGTTTCTCCTGCTTCTGAATTGTAAAAACCACCTAAATGCCTTCCAAGTGCTCTACGGTATCAAACTCGATTTCTAATGTATGACTTATCTGGGAATTGTTCAATAAGACAGGATAGTTCATTAGTTAAAGTTCCATCTTTGACAATCACTATTTCATCGGGTTTAAGAGTTTGCTCGTCCCAGATGCTTTGCATAGCAAGATTAAAAAATGCAGGGTCTTCCTTTTCATAGACGGACATAAGGACGGAAAACTTCACGATTTCAACTCCATCATATAGAGCATTCTTGTTCCATTGAAAACTGAATCAAAAAAAACTTTCTTCCCATCTGCTGAAAAACGAGGGTGAAGATCGCATCTGGTTTCTCCATTATAGTCAAATCCGTGAAAAAACTCGCCAAGCTCTTCGATTTTGCCTGTTTTCCGGTTGTACAATAATAAATGCTGCATACGTGCCTTATCAGGATAGGTGTCGGTCACAAGCCAATCGCCATTTATATGGGGGTGGCCATCTCTGTAAGCATCCAGAACGCCGTTTGCAAAGTGAGTAAAATTGCCGGTGTCGGTATCTATTAAGTAGTAGGCATCTTTACTGTCCGTATTGCGCAGATAGCCCAAAACGGTTTTTTCATCCACCCAGAAGCAATGGCTTACCATACCGTTATCGGCCAGCACTTTCAGCCTGTTGCCTTGTGCATCTGACAACAGAAGCCTGTCAAAACGTCGTTGGCTTATGTAGAAACGGTGTATAAAAATAAACTGTTTGCCGGAGGGAGAAATCATTAAATGGTTTACCTTATGTATTGCTTTATTAAACACAGCTTTATTCTGCACATCACAAATATTCGCCAGCGAATACAAAAGACAGCTTTCCCCACTTGTGTAGTCTGTCTTCCATATGCCGTCGTTCTGTGTATCTACAAGTTCTTTTTTGGAGAGGAGGGGCAGGTTGCGATATCCGTAATCCGGGCGCAGAGCCATCAGGCGGCGGTAGTTGATAGACAAAAAATAATCGGTGTCGAAAGAATCCTGCACGGGCAAATCAAAACGCCTGACCTCTTGCAGTGTACTCTTTAAAAACACGCGGGCGATGTATTTGTGAGCAGTCCAATCAAAGTCATTGAATATGAATAAATCGTCATTAAGCCAGTGCAATCTTGCTCCCTGCTGCCAATTGTAAGCACAAGTTGGTATCTGTAAAAGCGGTTTTTCCGTTTCCCCTGGAGCGAAAACCGCCACTGTTACAGGTGCTTTTGCATCAGGCTTTTGCCGGCTACTGCAACTGGACAAATGACAAAGAACGTAGCCATCCCGCGATATAGGAGATTTGTCATAATAGCCAAAAAACGACTCCATACCATTTGGACCAAAGCTCGCAATATCATATTTGGAACAAAAGGCATATTTTTTTCTTTTGAATAAAAACATCAGCCTGATATAAGGCGATTTGGCCATCTTTTTTACAAAAGGTAAACGGGACAACCACCTGGCCAGAAATCTTTCAAAAAGGCTATAGTTCGCAGACATATTAAATTTGTTTTATACTCCCAGACATTTCTTTATCAG
>Ga0315293_10001292_pt1 | contig 24248 bp, 21 predicted proteins | sample YL17G13_20_MG_FD_203071 | JGI IMG/M metagenome (GOLD analysis project Ga0315293, IMG submission 203071) | Sediment microbial communities from Yellowstone Lake, YNP, Wyoming, USA - YL17G13_20 | ecosystem: Environmental > Aquatic > Freshwater > Lake > Sediment | place: USA: Wyoming | collected...
CTCGATTTCGATTTCCTATTCCAGCTTGGTGGTGTTCATTATCCGGACGAGCGGTCCGCACTGGGCAGGACCGCCCCTGCTCCGCCGGAGGCGGATGCGGGGCGTTTTGAAGTCGTATTGTGTTTGTCATCGCACGAGAAAATCCATTGCATGGTGGTCAAGGTTAAGCTCGATAAGGACAACCCGGAGGTGGTGACCACCAGCGATATCTGGCAGGCGGCCAACTGGTATGAGCGCGAGGCAATGGAGCTTTTCGGGATAAAATTCACGGGCCATCCCGATCCGCGGCCGCTTCTGTTGTACGACGATTGGGAGTATGGTTTCCCGATGAGGAGAGGGTGGACCGGGCCAGATTTTATACCGATGCCGGAAAAATAGCCGGTAGGGAAAGGTAAAGTAGAGGCACGGCATGCCGTGCCCGCCGAGGCATGAAAGAATAATGTGTCAGGTCTTAAATCCTGACACCGCCTGGACGAGATGGATCAACTAATAGAAAAAAAGATGGAAGATTTGCGGGAGGACGAGTTCCTTATCAACATGGGCCCGCAACACCCGTCAACACACGGGGTTTTGCGGCTCATGCTGAAGATGGACGGTGAATTTGTCCGCGACCTGACTCCCTATGTCGGGTATCTGCATCGCTCCATAGAGAAGATCGCCGAAAACCGCACATATAACCAGTTCACGCCATTTACCGACCGGATCGATTACTGCGCCTCGATGCCGAGTAACCAGGCCTGGGCGGTAGCGGTCGAAAAGCTGGCCGGAATCGAGGTCCCGGAGCGGGCCGAGTACCTGCGGGTCATAATGACCGAGCTTAACCGCATCGCCTCGCATCTGATCTACCTGGGCGTAATGTCACTTGACTTGGGGGCTGTGACACCATTCCTCTACACATTCCGCGAACGCGAGAAGGTACTGGACCTGTTCGAGATGACGTGCGGCCAGCGGCTAACCTATAATTATATAAGAATAGGCGGAGTTTCGCGGGATATTCCTTCGCAATTTGGCAAGTATTGTTTTGAATTCACCAAAGATTTCCGCAAGAAGCTCGACGATTACGAAGCCATCCTGACTGAAAACCCGATATTTCTGGGTCGCACAAAGGGTGTGGGAGTTCTTCCGCTTGATATAGCCAAGAACTATGGCGCCTCGGGACCGACAATCCGCGGCTCCAATTACGCCTGGGATATAAGAAAGGCTGAGCCATATTCGGTGTATGGCAAACTCAATTTCGAAATTCCGACAGGCAAGAACGGCGACACCTGGGATCGATACATAGTCCGCATGGAGGAGATGCGCCAGTCATGCAATCTGATCGACGAGGCGCTGGGCGGTATTCCTCAAAGTGATGTCATTAAGACCAAATTGCCGGTAGTATTGAAACCACCCAAAGGCGAGGTCTTCTCGCGGATCGAGGCTCCTCGCGGCGAGATGGGATATTATATCGTCTCCAACGGCGACAAGAAGCCGTATCGGGTGAAGATCAGGACGGCCTCGTATGGTAACCTGCAGGTGCTGGCGCCCATCTCCGTGGGTTGGAAGATTGCCGACCTGGTGGCGATATTCGGCTCGCTCGATGTCATATTACCGGAGGTCGATCGCTGATGCTTGAGTTTGATAAGCTGCTATTGAGCATTTATACCGCGCTAAGCGCCTGGTTTGTATCGAATGGCATTCCGGTCATCTGGCTCGATCTGGCAGTCATGGCTTTCGCCGCCGCCGCGGTCCTGGGAGTTCTTCTCTTGGCGGCCCTGTTCCTTGTATGGTGGGAACGGAAGATATCGGCCCATATTCAGGACAGGCTTGGCCCGATGCGGACCGGCCCCCACGGATTGCTTCAAACCCTGATAGACGCCCTCAAGCTTATCCAAAAAGAAGACATCGTACCCGCATCCGCTGATAAGAAGATTTATTTCTGGGCTCCCGTCCTGGCTTTCGTGGCCGCCTATATGGCCTACATCGTAATCCCCTTTGGAAAGGGACTTATCGCCAGAGACCTTAATGTTGGAATCCTATATATAATCGCCATTACGACTTTCACGGTCATTTCGCTTTTGATGGCCGGTTGGGGCTCGAATAACAAGTATGCTTTACTTGGCGGAATGCGCTCCGCGGCACAAGTCATCTCTTACGAGGTGCCGCTGACAATATCGGTGTTGGGGGCGGTCATGCTGGCCGGCACGATGTCGATGAACGGCATTGTCGAGGCCCAGGGGCCATACTTCTGGAAATGGTACTGGCTGCCGCAAATACTCGGATTCGGCATCTACTTCATCGCCGCCACGGCTGAGGTCAACCGCACCCCGTTCGATCTGCCCGAGGCTGAGCAGGAACTGGTGGCCGGGTTTAATGTCGAATACTCCGGTATGAAGTTTGCCATGTTTTTCCTGGCCGAATTTGTGAATATGTTCACGGTATCGGCGATTGCCACAACGTTGTTTCTTGGCGGTTGGCAGCCTCCGATACCAGGATTGGTATTCATACCGAGCTGGGTTTGGTTTTTGGGAAAGACGCTATTCTTGGTCTTTATCCTGATGTGGTTCCGTTGGACCTATCCGCGACTGCGGGTAGACCAGCTCATGGGTTTCGCTTGGAAATTCCTCCTGCCGCTGTCGTTCGTGAATCTGTTTCTGACAGGGCTGGGAGTATATCTGTTTAAGTAGCGAGTTACGAGTTGCGAGTCAACGTGCCTCAGGATGTCGCTGAAAAAACGCTTCCATCCCGAGGCTTGGAAAAAAATAGGTCAGGTCGCGGGCGACCTGACCTACAGAGACCTTCTTGTCGGTCGGGAGCTTGCTCCCGACAGGGTGCGCCGTGCGCACCGAAGTAGGGGCACGGCATGCCGTGCCCGCTCGAAAAAAAGAGAAAAAAGTCAGGTCACAGGCGACCTGGCCTACGAGCAGAACAGAATGAGCGTAATTAAGGATACAATCAAGGGATTCTGGAACCTGCTTATCGGCCTTAAGACGACCGCTAAGTATCTTCCCACCAGAGCAGTGACCCTGCAATACCCCGATGAGCGCTGGCCGATGCCGGAGCGTTCGCGCGGCGTGGTGGTTCTGCTCTCCGATCCGGAGACCGGCGAGCTCAACTGCAACGCCTGCCTGGTTTGCATGCGGCAGTGCCCGGTCAGCGCCATCACGGTAACACAGGCCAAGAACGAGAAGGGCGAGCGCTACCCCGAGATATTCACGATCGACAATACTCTTTGCTGTTTCTGCGGTATCTGCGAGGAGGTTTGCAATTTCAACGCCATCAAGCTGACCGGCAAATACGAATTCTCGGTTTTCAAGAAGGAAGACCTGATATACGACAAGGCCCGGCTGCAGGAGATTGGCCGCGATGTCAAATATGAGCCGAAGAAAAAGGCCAAGTCCGCCACACAAACGGCGGGCAAGCCGGCTGAGGGAAGCGCGGCCCCGGCGGCCGAAAAACCGGCGGAGAACAAAGCCACAACCCAATCAGAAGGCAGCGGGGAGGAAAAAGCTTGAACCTGCTTCTATTCTATGTCCTGGCGGCGGTCATAGTAATTTCGGCCATGCTGGTGGTGACGCTTCGCAATGTGTTCCATTCCGCGCTTTTCCTGGTGCTGGCGTTCTTCATGGTAGCAGGGATATACCTCACGCTTCACGCCGAATTTCTGGCGGCGGTGCAGGTGCTCATATATGTGGGCGCGGTAACTATCCTGATGCTGTTCGCCATCATGCTAACTTACCAGATCCAGTCAAAATCGATCAGACAGATTAACGAGCAGGTAATTCCGGCGGCGCTGATAGCGGCTATATTCCTGGCCCTGGCTGTATTCACGATGACAAGGACATTCGGCCATGTCAACCATCCCCTGGGCAATCAAGGCGCCTGGACGGCCTCGGTTGATGTTGCCGAGCTTCCGAACGATGACGCGCAATGGAATTGGACCGCGGTACTCGAGGACAAGACTGGAAAAAACTATCTGGCCGGGGGGACCCTTTTCGTGCGGCCCCGGGAACAGGTCCATGTTCAGCAGGCCGACAATGTCACAGAGGTATCGGCGCCGGCTGGCTACATTCTTTCCGCCAGCCCCGATTTCTCGATCAGAGCCAATGCTTTTGGCCCCGGCGAGACGATTAATTTCAAGGTCTGGAGCGACCAGGTTGATTACAGCAAGATTTTGGACGCCACGTGGAAAATTATGAGCCCTGCGGATACCTCGGCCAGCCTGACCAAAAACCTTTCTAACAGCAATCCTGAGATGATCGGGCGGCTCCTGATGTCGAAATTCGTCCTGCCGTTCGAGGTGGTCTCGGTGCTGCTGCTGGTGGCCTTAATCGGGGCCATAGTGATATCAAGGAAGGATGCGTAACATGTCCACTGGATCCTGGGGACCTGGTTTGATACACTATCTCTTTCTTTCGGCTGCCCTTTTCAGCATCGGGATGTTCGGCCTTTTGACCCGGCGCAACGCTGTCGGCATCCTGATGTCGATCGAGCTTATGTTTAACGCCGTCAATATCAATCTGGTGGCTTTCTCGAGTTTCCTGACACCGCAGTATTTAACCGGCCAGGTATTCGCCATATTCGTGGTTACAATTGCCGCCGCCGAGGCCGCTGTGGGGCTGGCCATAGTTATGCTCCTCTACCGCAATTTCCGCGGCATAGAGGTTGACAAAATCAATTTCATGAAGTGGTAGCAGGGGTAACAAGTTGAATATCAGGTGGAAACATCTCCTCTGGCTCCCGATCAATGGGGCGCTTGCCTTTTTGGCTCCGGCCTCATTGCTCGGCATTTTAGGGATCGCCCAGGGCGCATATTACATCCTGGCATTTATCATTAGCACGGCCATTGCTATTTATTATATCAAATCATCGAATTATAAATTAGGCCAACATCTTAAGTCGGGATGGGCGCTCGGCATAATTTTCGGAGTTTTCATCGGCCTGGTTTTCATGTCGTTCGCCTCAGTCTCAAATCCCGATATTTACCGCGAATTCAGCCGGCCGGGCGCGGCGCCGGCCATAATCAAAAGTGTTCTCTTGGGTATCGCGATCGCGGTCCTGGTGACAGTCTTGCCTTTTGTAATCGTCTGGAGGGCAATCGGCGAAAACGCCCAGGGCCGATTGAGGAAATCACTGGTTGCGATAGTGGCCATAATCGCCGTAATGGCGGTGACATTTCTATATTCGCTCGGGTTGCCCGGCTCCCTGCAAGGAGACTTACAGGCCAATTTCATGAAGACGATGATAGCCGGCGTTCCAACCCTGATTTCGGGGAGTCCCCTGGCGGCGCCAATATCCAATATCTTCCTTCAGCTCTCCGAGGCAGCGACCCAAAATAGCAATTCGCCACGGGATAGCGCGGAACAATCGTCAAAAACATCTTCTGGAGGCATAAACTGATGTCCTGGGCCTGGATAATAGCCGCGCTGCCGCTTCTGGCATTCATCATGATCGTCTTCTTACTCCATAGGAATGACAAGGTCTCCAGCCTATTTTCGATTTCGATGGTGCTGGCCTCGTTTGTACTATCGTGCGTCGTGATGATACAGACGCTTGGCGATCCGTCGCCCAAAGAGTATTGGATCGAATGGGCCGTTTTCGGCAAAACCGGCATGGCGGGCGCACAACAGCCTGGCAGCACTCCGGCCCTCGAACAGGACCCCAAGTCCATACCGATTGCGGAGACGGAACAGGGTGATGTAGGGGTGCAGCCCGGCACGGGTCCCGAGCGACATGCTGCGCCCGTCAGCGAAACACAGGGTGAACATAGCGCTGTCGCCGGGCATCCCCAAATGGGTGGCCATGCCGGGAAACACGCCTTGAGCTTCCCCGAGCCAAAAAGGCATGGCAGACCGGACGCAATCGTCATCCCGATGGGCATATATATCGACCCGCTGACTGCGGTGATGTTGATGGTCGTCACCATTGTGGCTGCGCTGGTGCAGATTTATTCGCTCGGCTACATGCATGGCGATCCCCGGTTTGCTCGCTATTATGCTTATCTGTCGCTGTTCACGTTCTCGATGCTGGGCCTGGTCCTGGCCGGCACATATGTCCTCATGTTCGTTTTCTGGGAGCTGGTCGGCCTGACATCATATCTTTTGATCGGATTCTGGTTTGAAAAGAAATCGGCGTCTGATGCCGGCAAAAAGGCTTTCGTCACGACCAAAATCGGCGACCTGGGATTCCTGGCCGGACTGATGATACTGCTATTCGCAGTCGGGACCGCATCGCTCCCCGAACTGAATTACATGATCTTCAACGGCGAGATACAGGGCCACATGCTCTGGCTGGTGGGGATCGCCGGGATTCTGATGTTCGCCGGGGCGGCCGGCAAATCTGCCCAATTCCCGTTTCATGTATGGCTCCCCGATGCCATGGAAGGCCCGACACCGGTATCGGCACTGATTCATGCCGCCACCATGGTCGCCGCCGGTGTCTACCTGACAGCGCGCATGATGGGCATAATTATGGTCACCGAAACAATGATGTACGTGGTGGCCTCGATCGGGGCATTCACGGCCTTCCTGGCGGCCTCGATCGGCCTGGTCCAAAATGATATAAAGAGGGTGCTGGCTTATTCGACCGTCTCGCAACTCGGATATATGATTATGGCCCTGGGCCTGGCTGGGTACACGGCCGGAACGTTTCACCTGATGACGCACGCTTTCTTCAAGGCCCTCCTGTTTTTGGGCGCCGGCTCGGTAATCCACGCCGTGCATTCCAACGATATCCAGACCATGGGCGGCCTGAACAGCAAAATGAAAGTGACATCTCTAACGTTCTTAATTGCCAGCCTCTCGATTTCGGGCATCTTCCCTCTCTCGGGCTTCTGGTCGAAAGATGAGATTTTCGCCACGGCGCTTAACGGCGGCCACTATTTCTTCCTGGCTGTGGCGGTGCTGGTGGCATTCATGACAGCCTTTTACATGTTCCGGCTCTATTTCATGACATTCACCGGCAAGCCGCGCGATCATCACGCCTACGAACACGCTCACGAATCACCCAAGAGCATGACTGTGCCATTGATCATCCTGGCGGTCCTCTCGGTCTGCGCCGGGTGGTGGGGCATACCCTGGCTGACCAGAGGATACTCGTCATTTGTCTATTTTGGAGCGGTGCATCACGCCCAGCCGAATATTGCGCTCATGCTCGTCTCATTCGTGGTGGCGGGCTCGGGAATCGGGCTGGCGTATCTCATGTATGTCAAAGGCGCCATCTCCCCGGTGCGTATGGCGGAGAGATTCAAGCCGATATATACGTTCCTGTACAACAAGTGGTATTTCGATGAGCTTTACATGGCGGTCATTGTCAATCCGACGTACAAGCTCTCGGAATTCCTATTCAAGTTCGACCAGATCGTTATCGATGGAATAGTCAACGGCGCCGGCAAGCTGACACTGGTCCTGTCATGGCTTAACGAGAGATTCGATACATATGTAGTCGATGGCGCGGTCAATGGCGCCGGATACATGTCGATGTTCTTCGGGCGCCATATCCGCAAGATACAAACCGGGCAATTACAGACCTACGCGCTGGTGGTGTTTCTCGGCGCCGTGGTCTTTATTTTTATAAAGTTAATTTGACTAAGGAGGAGTAGCCTTGGAACCGATGGTGTTTCCGTATCCCATTCTGACATATATGACTTTCATCCCGCTGATCGGGGTGATCGCGGTCCTGCTCTTGAAGCGGGAAGCGGTCGGGGCTATCAGATGGACCGCGGCCCTCTTCTCGTTCGTGCCGTTTGTATTCTCGATCTATCTGGTCTGGTACTATTTCTCGGCCATGGGCACCGGTATGCTGTTCAATATCAACAGCCAGACACAGGGGTTCATTTTCGATTTCGCCAAGCCCCTGGCCTGGTTCCCGCAGGTCAAGATCCATTATCAGATGGGCGCCGATGGCCTTTCCGTCCCTATGCTTTTCCTGACTGGCCTCCTCTCGTTCATCTCGATTATCGCCTCATTCGGCATAAAAGAAAGGGTCAAGGAGTATTTCGCCTGGTTCTTGCTGCTCGAGGTCGGCATGATGGGCACCTTCTCGGCGCTCGACTTCTTCCTCTTCTACATTTTCTGGGAAATCATGCTGGTCCCGATGTATTTCCTGATCGGCGTCTGGGGCGGCCCGCGTCGAGAATACGCCGCCATCAAGTTCTTCCTGTACACGCTGTTCGGCTCCGTCTTCATGCTGGTCGCCATCCTGGCGCTATATTTCGCCGTGGGATCGCTCGACATGCTCGAGCTTATGAGGCAGAACGCCTCATACGCCCATACGTTCCAGATGTGGGTGTTTGCCGCATTCTTTATCGCATTTGCGATCAAGGTTCCGGTCTGGCCATTCCATACGTGGTTGCCCGACGCCCACGTGGAAGCCCCAACGGCGGTTTCTGTAATTCTTGCCGGTATCCTGCTGAAGATGGGGACTTACGGCATGCTCAGGGTCTGTCTTCCGATGTTCCCACAGGCGGCAATTGCCTACTCCATCCCAATCGCATTACTGGGGCTGATAGGAATCATTTATGGGGCGCTGGTATCGATGGCGCAAACGGATTTGAAGAAGCTGGTGGCGTACTCATCGGTTTCTCACATGGGTTATTGCATGCTTGGTATCGCGGCCTTAACGCCGATGGCGATATCGGGGTGCTTGTTTCAGATGTTCTCTCACGGCGTGATCACAGGGGCGCTGTTCCTTCTGGTGGGCATGATTTACGACAGGGCGCATACCAGGGAAATCGCAGATTTTGGCGGGCTCGGAGTCAAGCTTCCTGTTTATACGGGATTTTTCACGTTATTTGCCATGGCCTCTTTAGGTCTGCCGGCCTTGAGCGGTTTCGTTTCCGAGTTTCTGGTCTTTGTCGGAGCATATAATTCGAACTTTGTCAGTCGATGGATTGTCCTGGCGGCAGTCTTGGGCGTGGTCCTGACCGCGGCCTACATACTCCGCATGATCCAGAAGGTTTTCCTGGGGCAGTTCAACACCCGCTGGGATAGCCTGACCGAAATCAACGGACGCGAAATTTTCACGCTGGCGCCGCTGGGAGTACTGACCATATTGGTCGGCGTTTACCCCGAGATTCTCAATGTTTTTCTGAGAGGAACTGTCGATAACCTGGTCAAAATTATAATACCATGAACGTACTTTTGATACTTCCGCAGATTTTTCTTTTCGCCTGGGCCATCGTCATCCTGATTTGGGATTTCGTGGCCAAGGGGACCAGCAGACGGGGCATGGCTTATTTTTCGCTCCTCGGCCTGGTCATTTCTGGAGTAATGACAATCGTGATCCCCCGGGGTGAGGCATTTTCCGGCGCATATTTGTCCGATGACTACGGGCGGCTCTTTAATCTCATCTTCCTGGCCTCGGCTTTCCTGACCATTCTGGCCTCTGTCGATTTCGCCGAGATCCGATTCAATTACAAAGGCGAGTTTTATGGCCTGCTCCTCATGGCCACAACCGGCATGATGTTCCTTTCCGGCGCCAACGAGCTATTGACTCTCTATGTATCGCTCGAGCTGGCCACGATCCCGCTTTATGTCATGGCCGCCTACATGAAACGCGACCTAAAATCGACCGAGGCCGGCCTGAAATACCTGATTATCGGCGGGGCATCTTCGGCGATTCTCTTATTCGGTATCAGCCTGCTCTACGGCCTTTCCGGAACGACATACCTTTCGAATATCCGTGGCTGGGATCTCAGCACCGGTGATATGAATACCGGCCTAATATTCGCCGCGGTGATGCTGATCGCCGGATTCGGTTTCAAACTGGCGGCGGCGCCATTTCATATGTGGGTCCCCGATGTCTACGAGGGCGCGCCCACTCCTGTCACCGCCTACCTGTCGGTGGCATCAAAGGCAGCGGGGCTGGTGGCCTTTGTGCGGATATTCTTTAGCCCCCTGGCCGTGACCAGCGCTGACTGGGTAACAATCCTGGAGATTGTGGCGGTACTGGCCATGGTCATAGGCAATTTCGTAGCCCTTACCCAAACCAATATCAAGAGAATGCTGGCATACTCGTCTATAGCCCAGGTTGGCTATGTATTCGTTGCCCTTACCGCGGTCAACGGCTATTCGATCGTGGGCATGATGATATTTTTGATGGCTTACCTGTTCGCGAATATCGGCGCCTTCATGGTTGCGATAGGATTCTCCAATATGACCGGCTCCGACCAGATCGACGATTATGCCGGCATGATAAGACGCAATCCAATGGTCGCCATAATGATGACGATATTCATGCTTTCCCTGATCGGCATCCCGCCGACAGCGGGATTCCTGGGCAAGTACTGGCTCTTCGCGGCGGCCGTGAAAGAGCACATATACTGGCTGGTGGTGGTTGCGGTCCTGATGTCGGTTGTATCGCTTTTTTATTACGCCAATATCGTGCGCAAGATGTTCTTCCACAAAAACCCCGACGAATCAAAAATCTATTACGGTCCGGCGCTCGGTATCGGGATTCTTGTCTCCGGGATCGCCGTGATCCTCATTTGCCTGGCGCCATCGATCTTTTTTGATTGGGCCAGCCAGGCGGCCAGGGTGTTTTTCCCGCAATTCTAATTCAAAATGATATCTTCGCAGGGGCGGTCCAGCGTGTCCGCCCCTGTTTTTTCGGGACACGGTCTTGCCATTTCCGCTTGACACCCTCCGCTCCCTGAGGAATATTAAGCCTCAATGAATTTCAAGAAGGAACTTGTAAAAACCGTCAAAACCAGATTCATCTCCGGTGTCCTGGTAATTGTGCCGTTATTTGTGGCGATTGCCGTGCTCAAGTTCGTTATCGAGACGATTGATAATTTCCTCAAGCCGCACATAATAAGATTGATCGGGCAGGAGTATGCTTTCCCGCTTATCGGTCTGCTGATAACATTGATCCTGATTTTCCTCGCCGGGATTTTCACGACGAATGTTTTCGGGCAGAAAATGCTCCATTACTGGGAGTATATGATTCTCCGAATTCCATTATTCAAGACGGTATATTCCGCCTCAAAGCAACTTGTCGAGGGTATCGCGGTGCCCGAGAAGCGCACCTTCGACAAGGTCGTCATGGTGGAATACCCGCGCAGCGGAATTTTCGCACTCGGCTTTCTGGTTAATCGAATTAAGGTAAAATCAACCGATGAACGGGAATACCTGACGGTATTCATACCCTCGACACCAACCCCTTTCACCGGCATCCCGATACTTTTCCCGCGAGACGAGGTCAAAGTTCTCAATATCAGTATCGAGGATGGCCTGAAATTTATCGTCTCCGGCGGGGTGTCCTCACCAAAGGAATTTGCCGTAATAGACCCGGCCGGCCTAAGCGAGACAACACAGATTAAATTCCGGCGGAGCCTAAAGAAGGAGATCGACTGATTAATTATGAAGCTGGCCGCTTTACTCGATCAAGAACTCATAAATATCGATATCAAGGCCGAATCCAAATTCGATGTTGTCAGGGAATTGGCCGACCTGTTCTGCAAAAAATACCCGGATAGTGACAAACAGGCGATTTTGGACGCTGTGCTTGAACGCGAGGAGCTGGGATCGACCTCGTTCGGGCGCGGTTTCGCCTTTCCACATGCTCGCACCGATGTTGTCACCGACCTGCACATCGCGATCGGGATCGCGAAAGACGGCGTTAAGGAAAATGGCCCCGACGATATCCCGATCAGGGTCATTTGCCTTTTGCTAACGCCGAGGAATATATCCAAGCTTTATCTCCAAACCCTCTCAGGGCTGGCCAACCTGGCCCGCCGCGAGGGGATGCTCGATTGCCTTTCGGCGGTGAAATCGCCGCGGGAATTGATCGCCATTATCGATGAGGCTGATATCGATATCAAGACCGCCCTGACCGTGGCCGACATCATGTCGGACAAGGTGGTGGCGGTCAGGCCTGACGATTCACTCAAGACGGTGGTCAATATAATGTTCAAATACAATTTCGACGGCGTACCTGTCACAGACGAATCGGGAAGACTTCTCGGAGAGGTCTCGGGCAAGGAATTAATAAAATCGGCGCTTCCAGGTTACGAAAAGCTGATCGCGAATCGTCCCGAGCTCGAACCGTTTGAGGAGCTTCTCCGCCACAAGGACAATATCAGCGTCAAGAATGTCATGCGGAAAGATATCCCCACTGTCTCCGAAACCGCGCTGGCGGTTGAGGCCGCTGCGATAATGCTTTCCAGGAATGCCGAGCGGATAATGGTGGTCAGGGACGGCAGGTTGATCGGCATTGTGGCGGCCTCCGACATTATATCCAAGATAATTCGCGGTTAAGGAAAAATGATAAAAGATATCGAGAACATCACAAGGGAGGCGGCTCACTCGTCGGCCCTGCAATCCATTTGGACGTTTCCGGCGATGGTATTTGCCGCCCTCATCATCGCCTGGGGCGCGGAGGCGGCGCAGTTTCTGGTGTCGCAGGCGTTCGCCCTCACGATGCTGGCGCTGATCCAGACACTTCCGGAGTTTGCGGTCGAGGGCTTTATCGCCTGGAATGCCGGGAGCAATCCGACCCCGGCCAATATCGGGCTGATGACAGCCAACTTCACCGGCGCCCTCAGGCTTCTTGTTGGGCTGGGCTGGCCACTCATCTACACCACGACCGTCATATTCAACCTCAAGAAAAGCGGCCGCCTGCAGGTGGCCGAGATAAATCTCGAGAGCGAACACTCGGTGGAGATGATCGGACTGTTGGCAGGTTCGATATATGCTTTCGTGATCGTCCTAAAGGGATTCCTCTCGTTGTTCGATACTTTATTCCTTCTGGTGCTATACGGTTCTTATATCACACTGCTTTTGAAACTACCTCCGAAAGACGAGGAACATATCAGCGACCTGGAGATGGTACCCAAGTACATACTGACACGAAAAAGAGCATATCGGAATTTCTTGATCTGGGCCTGTTTCATTGTAGGGGGCGTGGGTATCATCCTGGTGGCCGGGCCGTTCCTGGAATCGGCGCTGGGGCTTTCAATAGTGCTGGGCGTCCCGGCCTTCATGCTGATCCAGTGGCTGGCGCCTTTCCTGTCCGAGTTTCCGGAAAAGATCTCGGCATTCTATTGGGCCAAGAGTATCGTCAAGGCGCCGATGGCTCTGATGAACATGGTCTCCTCGGGGATAGCCGAGTTGACGTTGCTCATTTCAATTATCCCGATCATATTCTGTATCTCGCTTGGGCATATCGCCGGCATCCCATTCGATTGGGCGCATCGGGCCGAAATCATGCTGACCGCCACACAGGGGATACTGGGATTCGTTCTCTTGTCGAATATGAATTTCAAGTGGTACGAGGCGGCGGGGCTTTTTATCCTGTGGTTCTCGCAGATTTTTTTCCAATACGCGGCCAGCCAGGTAGTTCTGCCTCTGGTTGGAAATTACGATATCGGCCCCAAGATTTGGAGCATCCTGCACGTCCAGGTGCTCGAAAGATATACAATCGTATACTGGGTGTGGATAGTTGTGCAATTCCTGGCGATTCTTAAAGCGCACAGAGGACTTCCAGTATTATCCCATTTCAAAATTGCCTTGGCCACGCGGAGAAAATAAGCCGTTCGATTACATGAAGGTAATTGCCTCATAACAAGCATAATGTTCCGAAATCCCATAGATAGTTATTCGGGAACAGGCACCTGTAATTTCCGGTTTTGCCTTGACTGAGAATGATTTAAGGGTTATGTTGAGTTAATCTGGAGGTGAGTATGAACGGTATTAAGACCGCTCTGTTATTCATAGTTTTGACAGTGTTGTTTATCTCCATCGGCTACCTTGTCGGCGGCCAGGGTGGAGCCACGTTTGCCTTTATAATGGCGCTGGTCATGAATTTTGGCGCCTATTGGTTTTCCGATAAAATCGTATTGGCCACATATCGGGCCAAGGAAACAAACGAACAGGACAATCCAAGGCTTTTCGGCATCGTCAGGCAGGTGGCCCAAATGGCCGGCCTTCCCATGCCGAAAGTATATATCGTGCCAAATCCGACGCCGAACGCATTTGCCACCGGGCGAAACCCCCGGCACGCCGCCGTGGCGGCCACCCAGGGAATCCTGGACTTACTCGATGACGACGAATTATCGGCGGTCATGGCGCACGAACTGGGGCATGTCAAGAACCGTGACATATTGGTGAGCACTATCGCCGCCACCATAGCCGGCGCCATATCATATATTGCGTATATGGCCCATTGGATGCCATTCATCGGCGGTGGCGATGACGATGACCGCGGCGGCAATGTCATCGTCCTTCTGCTGGTTGCCATACTGGCGCCGATAGCGGCCATGCTGATTCAAATGGCCATCTCCCGTCAGAGAGAATACGGAGCCGATCGCACCGGAGCGCAGATTTCGCACAAGCCGCGGGCGCTGGCCTCGGCCCTGGCCAAGCTCCACAATATGAACCTGCGTATGCCGATGCATAACAATCCGGCGACTTCGCACATGTTCATCGTCAATCCGCTTTCCGGCAGAAGCTTTGCCTCTCTTTTCTCAACGCACCCGCCGGTCGAGGACAGAATTGCCAAGCTCGAGGAGTACGCCCGAAGCGGTTTTTAGCCGGGAACCTTAGATGAACCTAATGTTCTGGTTAGAAATCATCTTAATATTTGTTCTGATTCTAATTTCCGGCTACTTCGCGGCCTCCGAAATATCGCTGATAGCAATCAGGCGAAGCAGGGTCAGGGAACTGATCGACGCAGGCGTAAAACCGGCCGAATTGATCGAGAAGCTGCGTAACGACCCCGACAAATTCTTCGCTGTAGTTCAGGTCGGCAAGACAATCACCGATTCGGCCGCCAGCGCCCTTGGGGGTGCGGCGGCCGTAACAATTGTCAAGCCGCTGCTTGCTTCGATTCCTATCGAGCCGATTCAGCGGGCAGCCGGTTCTCTCTCGATAATTTTTGTCGTCATAGTTATCTCATACATGTTCTTGGTTTTGGCTGAATTGGTGCCCAAGGCGCTCGCCATTCGGCGTACCGAGCGAATCGCGCTATTGGCGGGACCGATGACCTGGTGGCTCTACAAGACCCTGGGTGTCTTCGTGGGATTCTTATCCTGGTCGGCGAATGTCGTCTTGAGACTGTTTGGCATTACCAAAGATGAGCGACGGGAATCGACCGTCTCCGAGGAGGAAGTCAAAATCCTCTTGAGGGAGGGCCTTCAGCATGGAATTTTCGAGCCCTCCGAGCATCGCCTGATTCATTCGGTATTCGAATTCTCGGATACTGTGGCCCGGAACGCCATGACACCCAGAACCGAGATTGTCGCCGTCGAGATAAATGCCAGCCCCGAGGAAATCCTCAAAATCGCCAGTATCGAGCAGTACTCGCGGCTTCCGGTCTACGAGGAGAACCTCGACAACATCGAGGGCCTAATCCACGTGCGCGATCTATTGACTATATTCCAGAACAAGGGCCTCATCATAGTCAGAGATATCATGCGCCGCCCGCTTTTCGTGCCCGATTCCAAAAAGATTTCCGAAATCCTCAAAGACATGCAAAAACGCAAGACGCACCTGGCAATCGTGCTCGATGAATTCGGCGGTACGGCCGGAATCATCACGCTCGAAGATATCCTCGAGGAGATCGTAGGCGAGATTCAGGACGAGTACGATGTCGAGGAAGACGAGATCATGATGAAGGCCGATGGTTCGGCCATTGTCGAGGGTTCGGTTGACGCCGAGACTATTTGCGAGCGGTTCGGAGTCAGGCGCCCCGATGGCGATTACGAGTCGGTCGCCGGCATGGTGATAAACGCCCTGGGCCATCTCCCGGCATTGGAGGAGACGGCGGAGATCGCCGGATTGAAAATGACGGTGATCGAAAAGGACGGGCACCGAGTCAAGCGCATCAAAGTGGAAAAACTCCCTGTACCCAGCCACCAGGACGCTGAAGACGATAGCGTAGCATTGGAATAATTACGGTGAAAAAAACAGGAAATAGGTCAGGTCGCCTGCAACCTGACTCTTTTTTATCTAACCCGCGATGCAATCATAAATAGTCGTAATCGAGACTGCATTCAATTGCTCCGATATGAAAATCATCGTGCCGGTTCGTCAAGAGAGAGGTTCCAGTCGACCCAGTCGGTCAGTTCATCGGGATCGCTTGGAGCAAATGCCCCCACGAAGACAATCTCACCACTGGATGTCAAAATGAGCTTCTGATATGAAAAGATCATGATAGCGCGCTCACTGAGATGAATATCGCCATGATCCTCAGGGTTGTTGTATTCGGGGAATTTCATCGAATTGAGGGAATCGATGGCCGGCTCAAGACTTTCGAAAGAGACATTTATCGCTCCCCGATAAACCTTGAGCTCCATGGTGCTGTCGACACCAATTTCCATGCGGGAAATTGCCGGCAGCGAATGGAGCCCGGGAACCATCAGCGCCGAACCTTTTCTGAAATGAGCGGCGCAGGCGATTGATTGTGACACCGGCATGGAGCCGAAATTCACCCAGATGTCGCCGGGGCCGGGGAAAAATCTGAACGCTGGCAATGAATCAGCACTTTGGGCACTGGAATAAGACAGGGTAGTCGCTGACCCGAGTCGCACCTTCTGGCCATTGAGGAATTCAAGCGAAGCCCTGGAATTCTCACCTGTACTGATCTTGTCTTGAGCGATTAGAATCGTGCCGCTATCTGCAGTCAGCCAACCCTCAGAGGCCGGTTTCCGGACTCGCACGGTCCCCTCTTTATAACTCACCCTGACCGCCTGGCTGCTGTCGGTCTGCGCGAACATTGGGGCATATCCGGCAACAACCAAGACAATTGTAAAAAGCGGTATTCTCATGAATGAGGTCCTTAGGGTTAGCGCTCTGGTCAGGCTGATCTCAGACTTCCATCCTGAAGCATAGCACGAATCGCCGCAACGGTGGCCATGCGAATTCCCCGAGGCGGGCGTTTCACCCACCGCTTAGAATCCAACCCCGATCGATATACGATGGACCGAGCCAAGATCGGCATACGATGAATACGAATAGTCTATCTGGTAATTTTTATATGTCACGCCGAAACCGCCTGCGAAACCAGCCGCGAAGTCGTTATCGCCTCCAACCCTGTAGTCCCTCCCCTGAGTGGACCACCCCACTCGGACGAAGAATGGCCGCAGCGAGATGAGCTCCATGCCAAGGGCGGCGTAGAAATCGTTGTCGAACGCTTTCCCGGCTTCGGCCGAAAACAGGAACGGTAGTCCCACCAGCCGATGCGAGATTCCCGCAGCCACCTTGGTGGGAAGCTTGTCCTTGTGGGAATTGGTCAGCCCGTTAAGCTGGGCGCCGAGATTGGTCAGCGCCAGCCCCAACCGGCTTGAGCCATCGGCTGACAAGAGATACATTAGGCCGATATCCATAGCCAGGCCGGTCGACGTGCTATCATCTATCGACTCGAGAATCGCCTTGCCGGTGATCCCGACCGAGAACCGGGCTGCCAAGCGCTTGGAATATGTCAGGGCTAACGCAATATCAGAGGCGCCGAACGTGCCTGTTTCTGTTCCCTCAGCGTCAAGGCGATCGAATGTCCCGTAATTTTGATATGACGCCGAGGCTCCAACCGAGGTTGACGAATCGATCTGACGAATATATCCGAGAAAGCCATATTGGAAATCGACGAGGTAATTGATATAGGAGGCCGTGAAGCGGTTTTTGGGTATCTCGTTTAGAGGTTTACCCAGAAGCTCATCGTAGAGGAGCTCCCCCTCGCCGCGAGCGGTCAGTCCAGCCGGATTGTAGTAGAGAGCAGTGGCATCATCGGCCAATCCAACGAAGGCTCCCCCTAATGCCTGCGACTTGGCCCCTGTGCCGATCTTGAGAAATGTGTAGGCAGCGCTCCCGGCGTTGGAGTTGACCGCCGGGGCACTAGTCGGCAGAAGATATGCCAGTGCCGAAGCTAACAATATGAAGGTCGATATTTTTCTCATGATATCTCTCCATTACCATCCTTTGACAGTCTTATTTAAAACATCCTCAACCAATTTTGTTATAGCCCGCGCCTTGCCGTCATCCTGGGTCTCGGTGGAGGCGCTGTAAATACCGAAGTTTGTCATTCCCTTCTCCTCCCAAATCACTTTGCCGGTTTTGCGGTTGGTGAATTCGACATTCAGTCCGATCCGACAGATGTACTCGTTGACCACCTCAGCCTGTGTGTAGGAGTAAGGATCCTGCACGTAGGACACGACGGTCCCACGCAAAACGGCGTCAGCTTGTTGTTCGCGAACAACCTTGAGGGTGTTATCGTTGACAAAAGCCTGCGCTAATTGGTCGGTCAGCCGTTCACGGATACCGCTTTCGGTCGTTTCGTTTTCGAACAGAGGGATAGCCAATGTTTTCACGCTGCCCAGGGCCGACGGCGAGAAGGTATAGATCCCGCAGGCCATCGATAAGAAGATCGAGGCGACGACAGCAAACGACAAGGCCTTTTTCAACGGACCTTTGCTCCCTTTTTGATAACGCCCTCAACCATATTACCGCCGAAATGGTACGGTATTTCCCTGTAATCTTCAGCATCCCAGATCAGCAGATCGGCGAACTTACCAGGAGCCAGAGAGCCGACCTCGTTCCCCTTGTCAATGGCGAAGGCGGCATTGAGGGTGGCGGCGCTAATGGCCTCGGCTGGGGACATCTTGTATTCCAGGCAGGCCAGTGTCATGATGATCTGCATTGATTCGGTCATGGACGAACCGGGGTTGCAGTCGGTGGCAATGGCCACGGCCAGCCCCTTTTCAATCATATGGCGGGCCGGGGCCCTATGTTCCATCCCCAGGAAAAAGGTCGTTCCGGGTAATAGTACCGGAATAACGCCGGCCTTGTGCATCAGGTGGATTCCTTCTTCCCCTACGAAGACCAAATGGTCGGCAGATACAGCGCCGAATTCGGCTGCCAACTCGGCGCCACCGGTGTTGGAGAGCTCGTCGGCATGGAGCTTGATCTTGAGTCCGTAAGCCTGGGCAGTCTGCAAAATTATCCTGGTCTGTTTGGGACTGAAGACCCCCTTTTCACAGAAAACGTCGCAAAAGACCGCCAGGTTTCTCGCAGCCACTTTGGGGATCATCTCGGAGCAGACCAAGGCCACATAATCGTCAGGGCTTTCCCTGTATTCCGGCGGTATCTCATGGGCGCCCAGGAAAGTCGGGACAAGGTCGATTTCATGTTCCTCATCGAGTTCCCTGATCGCTTGAAGCTGCTTAATTTCGTCGACGGTTGTGAGACCGTACCCCGATTTGGCCTCGACCGTTGTGGTGCCATAAGTTAGCATGCGGTCGAGTATCTTGCGACCGTTGTTCTTGAGAACGTTTTTGGTGGCCTTGCGGACAGCAGCCACTGTTGAGATAATGCCGCCACCATCAGCGGCGATCTCCATATATGTCTTTCCCGCGATTCGCTGCTCGAACTCGGCGGCACGCTGCCCGGCAAAGACTGGATGTGTGTGCGGATCGACCAGGCCGGGCGTGACTACGCGTTTACCGGCATCGATGACGCGCACTTTCTTGGTCGTCTTGACCTGCTTGAGAATCTTATTCGATTCCCCGACCGCCACGATGCGCTGGCCGGAAATAGCGACCGCGCCATTCTTAATGATGTTGAGGTCGGCCATTTCGCCGCCATGTTTGGGCCCGAGTTTTTGGGGATCGTGCAGCGTAACCAACTGCGAGGCGTTTTTGATGATGAGAGAGGCGGCGGGAGCAGGCATTAGGGAATCCTCACAAATCCATTCATAGGGGTTTCCTCGCGAGTCAGAGCTTGCTCTGACCGCGAAAGCCATAAAGCACGGTCAATCTTAACATAGCCATTATCTTTGCCGGCATAATCATGGTGGCTGCTGTAAGGATAATCGTCCAAATTGCTTGCGAGTTGGCTATTAATAGGGTTGTTGTGGATATATTCCAGCGCGGCATAAAACTGCTCTTCGGATTCGAGGGCGGTACTAGCAAACCGCGGGGTCCAAACTTGATGAACCTGTCTATTAGAACAATTATAAAGTGAGGCGCTTTCCTTAAAATGCTCAAGCCAAAATGGCTGCGAAATTTCCGCGCAATCCAAAATCAACCTTGATGCTCTGCTTTTCCATTGTTGCATGGCTCTTGATAAATCAACTTTATTGCGACTGCGAAACATACCATGAAAATGACTTGGCATTAACACGAAGGCGATCACAGATATATCTATCTCTCGGCGAATATTTTCCAGGAGATTCAAAGATTTTTCGGCCAGTGATTTAATCTTAAATACCGGTAGCCAACCAGTGATTGAAGTGATAACAAAAACCGGCGAAATTGCAGCGTCTATTTTGTAACGTCTTCTCTTCATAGTACTGGTGCGGTCAGAGCAAGCTCTGACTCGCACATACAACGAAAATTACCATTATTACCTATTCGCACTTCTGCGATTTCCTCATTGGTATTTTGATTCCTTTTTTGCAGGCGACATCGGCGGCTTCGTCGTAGCCGGCGTCGACATGGCGGGCGACTCCGATGCCGGGGTCGTTGGTCAGGACACGCTCGATGCGGATATCCATCTCCTTGGTGCCATCGGCGACCAGTACTTGCCCGGCGTGGATCGCCAGCCCCATGCCGACCCCACCGCCTTGATGGATCGAAACCCAGGATGCTCCCGAGGCGGTATTCAGCAAGGCGTTAAGTAATGGCCAATCGGCGATAGCGTCGCTGCCGTCTTTCATGGCCTCGGTCTCGCGGTTGGGCGAGGCCACCGAACCGGTGTCGAGATGGTCGCGTCCGATAACGATCGGGGCGGAAATTTTGTGTGTCCGCACCAGGCGATTGAACTCCAGGCCGAGGAGATGGCGTTCTCCATATCCCAGCCAGCAAATCCGGGCCGGCAGCCCCTGGAAATGCACCTTCTCGGAGGCCATCTTTATCCAACGGGCCAGAGGCTTGTTGTCTGGAAAGAGTCGCAAGACAGCCTCGTCGGTAACGGCGATATCTTTGGGGTCACCGGAAAGCGCGGCCCAGCGGAACGGCCCCTTGCCCTCGCAGAATAACGGGCGAATATAGGCAGGGACGAAACCGGGGTAATCGAAAGCGTTCTTGACGCCGGCCTTTTGCGCCTGGCCACGAAGATTATTACCATAGTCGAAACAGATGGCGCCTTTTTTCTGCAGATCGAGTATAGCTTGCGTGTGGATAGCCATCGATTCATACGCCATGTTGATATAGTGATCGGGATTGGATTTGCGCAGGGCCAGCGCGTCCTCATAGGCGATACCGTGAGGTATGTACCCGTTGAGCTCATCATGGGCTGAGGTTTGGTCGGTAACGAGATCGGGGATAATGCCCCGTCGGACAACCTCCGGCAGTACATCGGCGCAGTTACCCACCAGGCCAACGGACAACGGTTGTTTGCTCTTGACGGCGCCATCGATCAGACGCATGGCATCATCAAGGCTTGAAGCCTTTTTATCGCAATAGCCGTTGGCAAGCCTGCGATCGATGCGCCTCTCGTCGACCTCGACCACGAGTATGGTCGCACCGTTCATGGTCGCAGCCAGAGGCTGAGCGCCACCCATGCCACCCATGCCACCAGTCAGGATGAATCGACCGCCGAGGTCTCCTCCAAAATGCTTTTGGCCGGCAGCCGCGAATGTCTCGTAAGTTCCCTGCAAAATGCCCTGCGTACCGATATATATCCACGAGCCGGCGGTCATCTGGCCATACATGATGAGGCCCTTGCGGTCGAGCTCACGAAAGACCTCCCAGGTAGCCCATTTGGGGACAAGGTTGGAGTTGGCAATTAGGACTCTCGGGGCATATGAGTGGGTTTGAAAGATACCAACCGGTTTGCCCGATTGTACCAGTAATGTCTCGTCGTTTTCGAGGTTCCGAAGAGTATCGATAATTGTTTCCAAGCACTCCTTGTTTCGGGCGGCTTTACCGATACCACCATAAACCACAAGCTCCTCAGGCCTTTCGGCCACCTCGGGATCGAGGTTGTTCATGAGCATGCGAAGAGCGCCCTCCTGTTGCCAGCTCTTGCAAGATAGTTTATTACCGCGAGGGGCCCTGATATTCCTCAAATCCAGCATATCTATTCTTAACATCCTATCTTAAGCTTTTCCGGGCAATAAATTACTCAGAATGACAGGCATAGTCAATCTTTATTGAATTCGTTTCTCTCTGGTCATTTCGCATCGAGGGTTTTGCCCCTAGATGATCTGACGGCCCTGAGTTGCTCGAGCATCGCTTTGGCCGGGCCCGAGGGATAAAGCGCTGCCGATTGCTCTAAATATCGCTCGGCGTTATCGAGGTCGTTCATCCGGGCGTAGAGAAAAGCAAGCTCGTATAAAGCTTGAGGGTCGTTTGGCCGCATAGTCAGAGCCAGCTCGTACCAGGTTTTGGCGGAATCATTCTGACCGGCTTGCATGTACATATTGGCCACGCTGCGGTACATGTCCTTTTTATTTGGCAAGATCTGTACGGCGCGTTTGTATGCCTGCGCAGCGCCGATAAAATCGCCCTTATTCTGGAGGGCGTACGCGTGGACAGCATTGGCCAGACTGGAATAAGGATTGGCATCCAAGCCCCTTATCGATTCCTCGTAAAATCGTTCGACTTCCCCCTGTCTAGAAAGCCCATACCCTGACGCCAGCGGATTGACTACATCGAAGTGGTGTTTATCGATCAAAGGCAAATTATTATCATTCCGCTTGACGTAAACGAGGTAATAATCATCATAATAGACCAGCGGCCAGGATGGATTGCCTGAAAGCTGGCTCCGGATCGCTCCGATATACGGCGGCATGGCAAGCACGGCGGCATCGACTCCGTACTGATCAAGGGCCAGTAAGGCGCCCGCCCCACCCTCGATTATGCGACGATAGTTTTCGAGGAATTCCGGCCCGTAAACATCGAGGCGACCATCGATGAAAACCTTCCAATCGGGATATCCTTTCCATATGAGGTAGGCCCCATCGTGGAGTGCACTAATGATGTTACCCTTGAAACCGGCCTGCCTCAGGAAATCGGCCGGGCCCTCTGCCACCAATCCGGCTTTAATACCAAAGCCAGCGCGGCCGTTGTCGGCTTGATAATCGCGAATCAGACCGAACAGGAGAATCATCCAGGCGGCAGCGATCGTAGCAGGCAACCATCGAAGACGCTTGAAAATCCCAAGATTAAATTTCGCCGAGGGCAGGGCCAGAAGACCGAAAGCCAGCACCACCGCGTAATTTTGTATGTTCCGCATGGCAGTCCAGGCTGATAATCCAACGGCGATGATAATGATCGATATGGCAGGCCTGTGTCGCAAATGAAGAAAGGCCGCGACCAGCCCGAAGGCGCTGGCTGCAACCAGGATGCTTTTCGCCAACCATTCCTCTTTGCCAAGGTAGATTGGCGAAACCCACTCGGCGATACTGCTTTTGAATATCGGCGTGGTAGAGATCATTATGGGGTAATAGAAAATCTCGTAGCCGCTGGGGTTTATCAGGCAAATTAGAGTGGCGAACACTGCAGGAACGACAATAGTCCTGATTCTCTTGCCGAATGGAATATCCCTGACCATAAATATGTCGCCGACAACTGCAACCCAGAAAATTGCCAGACCCAGGAGGAATCCCGCATGCATGTTGGCCCAGAGTAGAAATATGCCAGGGATAATCACCCATCGATGAATGCTCCGAGGTTTTTCACTTGAATCTGAGTCAAATAGGATCATGCAGAGAAAAGCAAGGAATAGGAAAGTGAAGGCGTGTGGTCGAGCATACATCATATAAGACATGGCGGCAACGGCAAACATGGCAACCGCCGCCGATACTGGGCTCGATACTCCACGGCGCGTCCCGAATCGAAATATCAGAAAAGCTATGAACGCCGAGATGAATCCTTTGAGGGCTATGAGGCCTGCCACCCCGCCGAGAAGGTATATCGCATATAGCAGCACCTCGGCCAGCCACTCATGGGTCACCCAGTGTTTTCCGGCGGCTGTGAACGAAAATGGATCTTCGGTCGGGATGCCATTCGACAAAATGTATTCACCTGTCTTGAGGTGCCAGAAGGTATCGTGGCTGGAAAGCTTGAAGAATCCTATCGCGAATGAGAGGGCCAGAAGCAATATAAGGATTGACAATCGGACCGATCCCGGCTCTTGCAGGTCAGGCTGGGGCCTATCTTTCGACATACCACGATACGATAGGTCTCCTTGGCAAAACTGTCAATGGCATTTATCGGATGAGTTTCCCCAAAAAATATCGTCATGGGAACAGCTTTAGTTGAGTTCTGGGGACCCAGGGCGGCATTGGAGGCAAAAGCCCCTTGCTATCTCGCTCTAAGACGCGTTTGATGCCGT
>Ga0315293_10001293_pt1 | contig 24237 bp, 24 predicted proteins | sample YL17G13_20_MG_FD_203071 | JGI IMG/M metagenome (GOLD analysis project Ga0315293, IMG submission 203071) | Sediment microbial communities from Yellowstone Lake, YNP, Wyoming, USA - YL17G13_20 | ecosystem: Environmental > Aquatic > Freshwater > Lake > Sediment | place: USA: Wyoming | collected...
GAGCCTTCAGGCTCGAAGAGCGGAATCGAAACGATCATCGGCATGAATTTCGACTCCTCGGTAGGACCGCTCATGATGTTCGGACTCGGTGGAATCAGTGTCGAGGTCATGAAAGATGTGGCCTTCAAGGTCAATCCGCTCTCGAAAGACGAGGCCGCGGAGATGATCAAATCGATCAAGGGTTATAAGCTATTGAGCGGTTTTCGGGGCGCGCCGCCGGTCGATTTCGAGGCGCTCGAGGAGACGATGCTGCGTCTCTCGCAATTGATAGTCGATTTCCCCGAGTTGGAGTCGTTCGACATCAATCCCTTCATCGCCTCGCCCGAGAAAGGCCGCTCCATGGCTGTCGATGCGCGCTTTGTGCTGAAGACTTGAATTATCAACAAATTAGATCTGTAATCGCAGGGGCTCAACATGTCGAGCCCCTGCTTTGTTAGTATTAGAGTTAAGCGTGACGTTGGGTTTTCTCTTCGAGCCTGAAGGTTCGTCAGAGCCTGAACGGCAGGCTCGACCCTTTCCCACCTGAATTTCCCTTGTCGTCAATGTATATTGGATGTAGAATATGAGTGATAAGCTCAACCGAGATGCAAAGGGAGCGTTATATGGCGAAAACGAAAGATTGGTGGACAGATTTCTTTCCCGCCTTCAGGCCGATCTTTGATACCATAAATCCTAAAGACACCGCCGCTGAGATTAAATACCTGACCAGGAAGCTCGGGCTGAAAAGAGGCAGCCGCTTCCTCGATTGCGGCTGCGGTATTGGCCGCATTTCCATCCCGCTGGCCAAGAGGGGCGTGCGTGTCACCGGCGTGGATGTTACAAAATCATACATCGACGAATTAGCCTCAAGATCACGGCGGATGAAATTAAAGCTTGAACTTTTCTGTTCTGATATGCGCCGCATTAATTTCGACCGCCGGTTCGACGCCGCCGGGAATCTCGGGACCTCATTCGGATATTTTGACAGGGATTACGATAACGAGCTTGTTCTAAAAAAGATGTACCGCGCCCTGAAACCAGGCGGCAAATTCATGCTTCATGTCGGCAACCGTGATTGGATAATAAAAAACTATGCTTCTTTCGGCCTGACCGAGTTCGGCAAGACGCGGGTTATCAATAAGCGCCATTTCGATCCGGCGCGATCCGTAATTACCGCCGATTGGATTTTCCTGAAAGCGGGGCAGGAGAAAACGGTTCGAAGCGTCCTGCGGATATATTCATTTCACGAATTAATTTTCATGATGAAAAGAGCGGGATTTGTGAATATTGAAGGTTTCGGCTCAGTCAAAGATGATCCGATCGGATTTGGCAGCCGCATGATGTTCATAGTCGGGGCGAGGCCGAAATGATTTATCGTTGGGCTTAGATATTCAAAGTCCTCGATGAACGCCAATTGATTTTTCAATATATCGCTCATGGTTTTCCCTTGCCGCCATTCTATTCCGGCTGTAAAATATCATGGAATTAACGGCACAATGCCGCAGGAGCATATTATGGCGAAATCGAACGATTGGTGGACCGACTTCTTTCCGGTTTTCAGGCCATTCTTCGAACTCCTCAGCCCCAGGGAGACGGCTGAAGAGGTAAGATACATTACCAAAAAACTTGAGTTGAGAAGAGGCAGCCGCTTCCTCGATTGTCCATGTGGTATCGGCCGTATCTCGATCCCCCTGGCGAAAAAGGGCGTTCGCGTCACCGGGGTGGATATTACAGAGTCATATCTCGATGAATTGGCCGTTAAATCAAAGCGGCTGGGTTTGAAGATCGACTTGATTCGCACTGATATGCGCCGCATTAATTTCGACCGACGGTTCGACGCCGCCGGGAATATATGGACATCATTTGGGTATTTCGAGAAAGAATCTGATAACCAGCTGGTCTTGAAAAAGATATTCCGGGCCCTGAAACCGGGCGGCAAATTCATGCTCCATGTCATAAATCGCGATTGGATAATTAGAAATTACACGTCGATCGGCCTTACCGAGGCTGGGCGTGTCAAGGTGCTCGAACGTCGGCATTTCGATTTTGCCAGTTCGATTAACAGGTCGGAATGGATCTACCTGGTCGATGGCCGGGAGAAGACGTTCATGGAAAATCTGCGGTTGTATTCGTATCACGAGCTTCGCACCATGATGCGAAAGGCCGGCTTCGTAGATATCCAGGGTTTCAGCACGACCAGGGACGACCCGGTCAAGTTCAGTCAGCGCATGATGTTTGTTATCGGCACCAGGCCGGGCCGATAAAGTCGCCGGGGCGCCTTTGGCCGCGCCCGCTTATTTATCAAAGAGGATACCAGTGACAGCGCGCGAGCTTCTTAAACAATACGTCTTCCTGCACAATTACGGAATCGAGAATGGCGATTTCGAGCCGTTGATGCGGATCTTCGACGATAAGATCGTGGTTGCCTTCGAGGATCCGCGCATTGGTGTCTTCGAGGGTATCGAGGATGTGCGACGCATCTTCCGGCTGCAGCCGCCGTCGATACCGATCGCCATCGGCGAGACCATCGAATCAGAAAGCCGCGCCAGGGCTGATTACTCCGACGAATCAAATCCGACAGTCCGCCTGGGTTCGATTTCGGCGGATGTCAGAGGCGAAAAGATAATCAAGATATTAATCGGCAGGTTGCCGGTAGTCCGAAGGAATCGACATGCGTCCTGAACATCGAGTGAAATCCGCTAATGTTGGGATCGCGCGGCCACTCCTCATGCGGGCCGTGCTCTTATTATCATCGCTAATATTTATTTCGTGTGGTTGGCCTCTTCGGAACGACAGGCCGCCTGCCCCCGAGTTGCTGACATCGGAAAAACTCATAGAAATTCATAAAGATGTGCGTTTCACACGTTTCTATTATGATGACGGCCTGATCGAATCGGGGCTGTTGCTTCGCTGGACGCCGGACTCGATCCTGATCCAGGAACGTGGGCAGGGTTCGCCCATTGCTATCCCGGTGGCCGGAATTGGCCGCCTTGAGACGATCACAGGCAACGAAATGTTGGAGGGCCTCGTTATCGGGACATTGGTCGGGGCCGCTTACTTCGTGGCGGTTGGCGGGTATGACCTGGGCGCGGTTACGTTCGGCGAGGCCATGGCCAAGCTCCTGGTGCCGCCAGCGATCATTATCACCGGCATGGCCATAGGGGCCGGTCGCGATAAGAAGGAGGTCTTCATCGTGCCGCCCGATTTCCGATTCGACTACGAGGAAGCCAGAGCGACATACCAACCGCGACAATGAAACTGGCCAACGAACGATATCAAGGGAGAATTAATGAGCGAGCATCAGTTCATCAGTTTCGAGGAAAAAGGTAATGTAATTGCCCTCACGCTGGATAGGGAAGATACCAACCTGCTCAGTATCCAGATGATAACGGAGATCAACGCCGCTCTTTACTCGCTTGTCGATGGGCGCGGCACGAAGGTCCTGGTGATAAGGGCGGCAGGGTCGGTTTTCTCGGGAGGCCTCGATTACGCCGAGGCCGATCCCGATTCGATGGAAAAACTCATCCACCCCTACCACAAGATGTTTCGCCAGCTCGAGCGCCTGGAGTGCCCCACCATCGCCCTCGTACAAGGGGCTGCACTCGGGGCTGGATGCGAGCTGGCATGTTTCTGCGATATGGTTCTGGCCTCGGACAATGCCCGTTTTGGCCTGCCGGATATCAAACTTGGCCTATTCGCTCCGGTGGCCGCCGCCGATTTTCCCCGCTATGGCCACCTCAAGCATATTTACGAGCTTCTGTTAGTTGGTGATTCGGTTGGCGCCGAGGAGGCCCGCCTGATGGGGTTGGTTAACCACGTTTTCCCCTCCGACCATTTCGAATCCAAATGCGACGAATTCCTCTACCGATTGACCTCAAACCCCTGCGCTGTTTTTCGGTTTGCCAAGCGCGCTCTGCGTTTGGGCCTGGATAGGAAATTTCCCGATGCCCTCATCGAGTCCGAAGGCATCTATCTGCGCGACATGATGTCGACTATGGAAGCCAAAGAGGGATTGAAGAAATACAGGGAAAAGCTGGCCCGAGAGGAGGAAACCCCATTGTAACCGAGTTCTCTAAGAGACCTCAGGCCCGGGGCTTGAGCAAATCCTCCCTCTTCAAAATCCATAATCATTGCCGTTGCCAGGGGCTTCGACAACCCTTATAATATATATGAGAATTTTATCGAGACTTGGGCCTGTTTGAGGAGGTTATTCGATGGATATAGAAGTGCGATTGGCCGAGAAACGCGACTTGGATATCATCCACGGCATCCTCGATGAGATCCAGCGCGCCGATCTGGGCGCCCGTGCCCAGCGGATGACGGAGGCCCTCGATTCCCGGTTCGCCTCGTACCTCGTAGCCGTCTCCGGCGGCAAGGTGATCGGTTTCCTGAACCTGTGGAGGCTGCCGGATCTGGTTGACGGAAGCCACCTGGGAATCATACTCGATTGTTATGTCTCGGCCGAGTTCCGTAAACGGGGGGTAGGTTCGATGCTGACCGGCTCGGCGCTCGAGTTGGGTAAGAAGCATGGTATCAACAAGTTCTACGGCTGGATGAAGCCCGCCAACAAGGCTGCCATCGCTCTTTTCAAGAAATTCGGATTCTCCACCGAGACTTTGATACTCGAAAAAAGATAGGGCTATTTTCCCGGCCGATCGAAATTTATCGCATCTTGCCACACATATCGATAATTTTCTTGAGCTTTCAGGGGATTTATTGTATTATCTATATGGGGCCGGTAGTTGATTGTTGTTTGTTGACATCGATATATACCCGACGGAGGTCCTTTTTATGCATAGAGCCTTGCAGGGCAGGTGCGGGGTTTTCTGCGGCGATTGTGAGGTTTATATCGCCTATTCGACCGACAATGCTAAAGCCAAGAAACGAATTGCCATGGCATTTAATTGCCAGGGCAAATCGATAACACCGGAGCAGGTCAAATGCCTGGGATGCAAGGGCAGCGCCAACAATGTCTGGCGCGGCCCCTGCAAGGTTCGGATGTGCGCCGAGGAAAAGGGTATGGAATTCTGTTATCAATGCCTTAATTTCCCCTGCGACGATCTGGAGAAGTCGTTCGCCCGGCACCCCGGCGCCCGCGAGAACCTCCGCCTTATCTCCAAGATCGGTCCCGACGCCTGGCTGCATCAAATGATGACGAAAAATAAAAAGGGCGAAAGCGCCAAAGACATTAATCTGTCATAAATCAAAGATACTGCCGGATTGACGAATTTTATAGTCGGACATTCATGTAGATCAAGACGGTCTGCCTCCACGGCCGCGCCCCAACTACATCCCGTTGCTGCGCTCCGATTTTATTAGACTTGACACAATCTTCCATATCGCCCAAATTCCGTCTGAGGAATTCAAGGATCATTATTATGCACCCCGGCCGCTTCTTAATACTACGATAAGGGCCGGTTTCCTCTGATAGAAAAGAGGCCGCAACTATTACAATTATCCCAGCGACGAAGAGAAAGGATTTCAGATGGAATACCAGAATATCAAGTTTGAAAAGGACGGGGCGATTGCCGTAATCACCATTGACCGCCCCAAAGCCTTGAATGCACTGAATCATCAGGCCATCACCGAATTGCATGATTGCATCGATAAGATAAAAGATGACGCATCTATCGGCTGCGTTATAATCACGGGCGGTGGTGAGAAGGCTTTTGTGGCCGGCGCCGATATCAGCGAGCTGGTCAAGCTCGACATTATCGGGGCCCGCGCCCTCGCCGACAGGGGCCAGGCGCTCCTGGCCAAGATTGAAAAGTTGCCCCAGCCGGTGATCGCGGCGGTTAATGGGTTTGCGCTGGGCGGGGGTTGCGAGTTGGCTATGGCTTGCGATATCAGGCTGGCATGCGACACCGCCAAGATTGGCCAGCCCGAGATCAATCTCGGAATCATACCCGGCTATGGCGGCTCGCAGAGGCTACCCCGCCTGGTCGGCCCCGGCAAGGCCAAGCAGATGACACTCACCGGCGATCCGATCAACGCCGCCGAGGCCTATCGGATCGGCCTGGTCGATGAGGTCTATCCGGCGGCCGAGCTTATGCTCAAGGCCAAAGAGATGGCTCAAAAGATCGCCTTCAAAGGCCCCCTGGCTATCAAGGCCGCCAAGGAGGCTATCAACGTCGCGCTCGATGTTGACCTCGGGACGGGCACCCGTCATGAGGCCTCGCTCTTTGCCGCCCTCTTCGGTACCGCCGATGGGCACGAGGGGATGACGGCCTTCCTCGAAAAGAGGAAAGCGGAATTTAAAGGGAAATAATCCTGCATAACCTTAGAGAATAATAGAGAAAGACACGCGCGGCGCATTTGGTGTCACAGCAAGCTGTGACACCCATTAGGTAATAGTTGTCCTAATACGTAGACACCTGTGACCACCGGCCAGACGGGGCACAACCGTTCTATTCACCTCCGATCGTGATATCTTGGTTCATCGCGAGTCAGAGCTTGCTCTGACCGCGAATTACCCTCAAGCGCTGCGGGGCTGAAAGCCCCGCCTATTCTATACCCACGTCACAATTGTCTTTTCCCTCTTTGCCCCCTATATTCCCCTCATGCGTGTCGCCGTAACAGGAGCGGGCGGATTTCTGGGCCGGGCTTTGATCGCACGTCTGGTCGAAAAATCGCATCGCCCGGTCGCTATTGTCAGAAGCGATGACGACGCCGGCGATTTCGGGATGCTCGGCCTGGAGGTGGTCTGCCGGGATCTTTCCGACCCGGGCGCCGGCGCTGATATCTTCAACGGCTGCGACGCTGTCGTGCATTGCGCCGCCCTGGCCCGCGATTTCGGGCGATGGGAGGATTTCCGCAAGGCTAACGTGGAGATCACCGCCAATGTCATGTCGGCCGCCCAGAAGGCCTCCGTAAAGAAGATAGTTCAAGTCTCCACTACTGCCGTCTACGGCAATGAACGCAACCATTACGGCACCGACGAGGAAGCCGATTTCGGTCAGCGCGTGGTCGATCCATATACTCGCTCAAAAATCCTGGCCGACCAGGTCGTTTTTCAGATGATCGCCGAACACAGGCTGCCGGCAACCATCTTGCGGTTCGGCAATATCTGGGGCCCGGGCGATCCCAATATCCTGCCCTTCATCATCGATGGGCTCAGGACGCGCCGGCTGCGAATCGAGGGGGGTGGCGAAAATGTCCTGTCGCTGACATATGTCCGAAACGCGGTCGAGGGTATTGTTCTTGCCCTCGAGAAAAATGGCGCAGCCGGAAGAATTTACAATATCACCGATGGCATCAAGGTGACTTCCAAAAAATTCATTAGCGACATTATTGCCATACTTGGAATCGAATACCGACTCCGTAACGTGCCATATCCGCTCCTCTATTCTGCGGCTTATATGATCGAGCAGTTTTACATGATGGCCAGCCTTAAGACAAAACCACCGCTAACTCGATTCGTAGCCAGGATACTTAAATATCACGCCATGTTTGATATCTCGCGCGCCATTTCGGAGCTCAATTATCGGCCCATCATATCTTACAAAGAGGCGCTGACACACTCAACATCATATATAAGGACGCTGTATTACGGACAGAAATGACTCCCGAGCCGGCCCTGTTTTAGGGCAAAATTGCTTGCCTTTTAATGGCGGCGGTTATATCTTCCGGCCGATTTAACAGTCTAAAATTTTAGATTTATCGATGCATTCCGGCATGCATCGATAAAGCATGCCCAACAAATTGCGCAGGAGCATGTTTTGATCTCGCCGGCATTTTAAAATAAAGATGGCCGGGTTTCTAACGGAACTGTCGTGGACCTCGGATAGTTTAGCCGTCCGAACGGGGCCGTTGAGACATGTCTTTACCGGGCGTGGCTGCCGCGACACCGTCAAGCCAAATCCATCAGCGGTAGAGAAGGGGAGCTGACGTAAACTTAAGTTTGAGCATGTGGCAATTGGAGCAAGGTAAAATTGGCACAGATATTCCCCAGTTGGACTAATAGAATACCTATATATATTGCAGTCGGACTCATCATCCTTATATTGGCAATTGCCGGTTTTTTTTGGTATTACGGCTCTCCGTGGTACACCGATGTCGGTTACCGGCCTGTGCAGCCGGTCCGATACAGCCATAAGCTTCACGCCGGTGACCTTGGCATAGATTGCCGCTACTGCCACTACGACGTTGAGGTCTCGGCAGTGGCCAATATCCCCCCGACGCAGATCTGTATGAATTGCCACAAGATAATCGGAACAGATAATGAACGGCTGCTGCCCGTTCGCGAGAGCTGGTCGAGCCGCTTGCCGATACAATGGGTGCGCGTACATGAATTGCCCGATTTCGTCTACTTCGATCACAGCGCCCACCTGCGGGCCGGGGTCGGGTGCGCCAGTTGCCACGGTAATGTCGCCAACATGGAGACCGTGGAGTTGAAGAAACCGCTTTCCATGGGCTGGTGCCTGGAATGTCACAGAAACCCCGATATGAATCTTCGGCCCCGAAATGAAATCACGAATATGAACTGGATACCGCCGGCCGACCAGAAGCAGCTTGCCCAGAAGGCCCGGGCGGAGAATGATATAGCGCCGCCGGAAGATTGCTCAGGATGTCATAGATGACAAACGATTCGCCAAAGGGCCGTGACTACTGGAAAAGCCTCGATCATCTGGCGGAGACCCCAGTATTCCAGGAATTTTTATACCGAGAATTTCCCCAGGGCGCCTCGGAGCTCACGGAATTGAACGACCCCGTCTCACGACGCGCTTTTATTTCGCTGATGGGGGCCTCGCTGGCACTGGCCGGGCTGGCGGGATGTCGCCGGCCGGTTGAGAAAATTATTCCCTATGTAGTGGCTCCCGAGGAGATAATCCCCGGCGTACCCAACTACTACGCTACCACCATGCCTTTCATGAGCAACGCCTTCGGTCTCATTGTCGAAAGCCACGAGGGACGCCCAACCAAGATCGAGGGCAACCCCGGTCATCCGGCGACGTTGGGCCGCTCCAATACATTCATTCAAGGCTCGATACTCGACCTCTACGACCCCGACCGCTCAAGGGCTGTTCTGCAGAACGGGCGTCAGTCCAGTTGGAACGATCTCGTCACATTCTGGCGAGGGCTTCATGACAGATACTCACAGAGCCGCGGGCGGGGGCTTGCAATCCTAGTCGTGCCATTTTCATCCCCCACCCTATCGCGGCTGGCGCATCTTTTTCGTACCACATTTCCCGAGGCCGGGTGGGCCTCTTACGAGCCAGCCGGAAATGAGAGCGAATATGAGGGCGTGCGGCTTGCCACGGGACAGGTTCTCCAACCCATCTATCATATCGACAAGGCCGATGTTATCCTCTCGCTGGATTCGGATTTTGTCTATGCCGAAAGCGATAATATCAGAAATGCACAAGGGTTTATCGACGGCAGGCGGGTGAGCTCCGAGCAGGACGGCATGAATCGACTTTATATAGTCGAAAGCTTCTTCTCAAATACCGGCGCCCTGGCAGACCATAGGCTTCGTATCCCGAGTAGCCTCGTCGGTGCTTTCATTGCCGCCGTAGCGCTCGAATTGCAGGCTCAAGACGTCGCGCTTGGGGACAACGCAATGCTTGGGCAGTATTCCCAGCATGAATTCGACCGCGAATGGATTCGTATCCTGGCCGCCGATCTAATTCGTGCCCGTGGCAAGAGCCTTGTTTTGGCCGGAAGACAACAGTCGGCGGCGGTGCATGCGCTTGCCTGTGTCATAAATTCCGCGCTTGGCAATATTGGGGATACCGTCTCATTCCATGAAATTTCCGATTCGGAACTTTCCAGCACCGAAAGCCTCAAGAACCTGGTAGATGATATAAAAAGCAGGCGCATAAAGACGCTGGCAATTCTTGGCGGGAATCCCGCATACGATGCCCCCGTCGACCTGAATTTCGCCGAGGCGCTCAAAGAGCTCGATCATTCCATACACCTGAGTTCTCATGTCGATGAAACATCCGGCGCGGTCGAATGGCACATACCCATGGCCCATTATCTTGAAAGTTGGGGCGATGCGCGTTCGACCCATGGCGCAGTAAGCGTTATTCAGCCACTTATTGCACCACTATATGGCGGCGCCAGCTCGGTTGAGGTGTTGAGCCTCCTGGCGACGGCTATCGACACCCGTGGTTACGACATTGTACGGGAGACCTGGCAAAAGCTGATTTCAGACGGCGACTTTGAGGCCGAGTGGCGGCGTATCCTTCACGATGGCTTACTCAAGGGAAGCGCCAGCCCCGTCGTCAACACCCATGTTGATGCGGCCTCCGTGTTCACACAAATCGGCTCCAATCCTTTCAACCGCGAGCTTCCCGCCAGGGACAACCTTGAAATCGCGTTCCGGCCATCCCTTACTATATACGACGGGAGATTCGCCAATAACGCCTGGCTTCAGGAGCTGCCTGATTTTCAAACAAAAATCTCATGGGACAACGTTGCCCTGATGAGCCCGCCTACCGCGCGTGAGCTGGGTTTGAATAACTCCGATATCGCCACGCTGGAATACCGTGGCCGCAAGCTCGAGGCGCCGATCTGGATACTGCCCGGCCACGCCGACAATTCGGTCACGCTCTATTTGGGATACGGCCGAAAGTTCGGGGGACGAGTGGCTGACGGCATTGGCTTTAACGCCTATTTACTGAGGCCATCGGATGTGCCCTTCTTCGATCGTGGTTTGACAATCGCGGGCACAGGGCAGACATATAAAATTGTCACTACCCAGAATCATCATAGCATGGAGGGGCGTCCCATAATTCGCGAGGCGACCCTTGAGCATTACAGGGAACACCCCGCATTCGCCAACGAGGGGCACGAAATTCCGCCTCTTTACACGCTGCGAAGCACTCATGAAATCAGCGAGCAGTATCAATGGGGTATGGCAATCGACCTGAACGTCTGTATCGGATGCAATGCCTGCACCGTGGCCTGCCAGAGCGAGAACAACATTCCTGTGGTAGGAAAAGAGCAGGTCGGGAGAGGACGCGAAATGCACTGGATTCGGGTCGACCGCTATTTCAATGGCGACATGGCCGATCCCGAAATGGTCCATCAGCCGGTGCCATGCATGCATTGTGAGAATGCCCCCTGCGAGGAGGTCTGCCCGGTTACCGCATCCCTGCATGACCGTGAGGGGCTCAACCTTCAGGTCTACAACCGTTGTATCGGGACTCGCTATTGTTCCAATAACTGCCCGTATAAGGTGCGCCGATTCAACTTTTTCAATTACACCGGCAAGACGCCCGAACCGGTCAAGATGGTGTTCAACCCCGATGTCACCGTGCGCTCCCGCGGCGTCATGGAAAAATGCACCTATTGCCTGCAGCGCATAAATGCCGCCAAGGTCGCGGCCAGGAAAGAGGGCCGTACTGTCAGGGATGGCGAGTTCACCACCGCCTGTGCCCAGGCCTGCCCGACGGAGGCCATCGTGTTCGGCAATGTGGCCGACCCGGAAAGCCATGTCTCGAAAATAAGAATGCAAAATCGCAATTACGGAATGCTGGCCGAATATAACACCAAGCCCAGGACAACCTACCTGGCCCGCCTCAGGAACCCGAACCCGCAATTAGAGGAGCTTGAAAAGAAGCAGTCTTAGGAGTTTGGCCGGGATAATCCTGGAATGGCAATGAATATCATCAAAGCACCGGACATATCCAAAATGCATGAACAGCCGTTAATTGCCGGCAATCCATCTTTCCACGATGTCACTGAGAAGATTAGCGGCGTGGTCGAGTCCGGGACACCGAAGCTATGGTATGCGCTTATATCAATCACCGGCCTGTTGGCGCTGATGTTCTTCATAATACTGGGGCATCTGTTTTTAACGGGAATCGGTATCTGGGGCTTACAAATCCCTGTCGGTTGGGGATTTGACATCACCAATTTCGTGTTCTGGGTCGGTATCGGGCATGCCGGCACATTGATATCGGCTATCCTGTTTCTCCTGCGCCAGCGCTGGAGAACGTCGATCAACAGGTTCGCCGAGGCCATGACTATTTTCGCAGTGATATGCGCCGGCATATTTCCCGCGATTCATGTCGGGCGGCCCTGGCTCCTATTTTACGTTTTCCCGGTTCCCAATCAGATGAGTGTCTGGCCCAATTTCCGAAGCCCCCTGCTGTGGGATTTTTTTGCCGTGGGGACTTATTTCACCTGCTCGCTTCTTTTCTGGTACCTGGGCATGATCCCCGACCTGGCCACTATCAGAAATCGAGCAAAAAACAGGATCAAGAAAATTATCTATGGCATATTTGCCCTCGGCTGGCGAGGGGGCAACAGGCAATGGCGTCATTACGAGCTGGCTTATCTGCTGTTGGCGGGGATATCGACACCTCTGGTGCTATCGGTTCATAGCGTCGTTTCCACCGATTTTTCGGTCAGTGTCCTGCCAGGGTGGCACAGCACGATCTTCCCGCCATACTTTGTCGCCGGGGCCATATTCTCGGGTTTCGCCATGGTCTTGACCCTGGCCATTATCGCCAGGAAAGCGTTCAGGCTTGATAATTACATAACCCTCAATCATCTCGACAAGATGAATAAAATCATCCTGGTGACCGGTTTGATGGTCAGTTATTCCTACATAGTTGAATTTTTCATGGCCTGGTATAGCGGCAATTTATACGAGAGATTTACATTCTGGAGCCGCGCCACGGGACCTTACGCCTGGGCCTTCTGGATAATGGTCTTCTGCAACGTGGTGGTGCCGCAGATATTCTGGTCGAAAAAGCTTCGGTCGCATATAGCGGTGATGTTTGTGGCATCGATACTGATTAATATCGGCATGTGGTTTGAACGCTACGTGATTATCGTGAGCTCCCTTTCACAGGATTTCCTGCCGTCAAGCTGGCAATACTTCAAGCCAACCATTTATGATATCGGGATGCTGATAGGGTCATTCGGAATTTTCCTGACCCTGTTCTTGCTGTTTGTCAGGTTTTTGCCAATGGTTGCGATGTCGGAAGTCAAGGCCGTGCTTCCCCAGGCAAATATCCGCCACCATGGGCCGGAAGCGGCCGAGCTTGAGACGGGAAAAGTCAGGGGTTGATAAAGATGGCCAGGAAGGAAACAAAGATGCAGGTCATTTTAGGCCAGTTTGATGGGCCGGAGGCGCTGCTTGATGCCGCCAGGGGCTTCCGCGACGCCGGCTATCGCAAATTCGACTGTCACTCGCCCTATCCCATACATGGCATGAATTCCGCGATGGGCGTAACAAGATCGTCGCTGGGATTCATCGCCGGGACCGTTGCCGCCATCGGGCTCTTGGGGGCTTTCTACATGCAATACTGGATGTCGGCGGTCGACTACAAGGTCATTATCTCCGGCAAGCCATTCAATAGTTTTCAGGCATTTCTTCCGGTGGTCTTTGCCGTAGCGGTGCTCCTTTCGGCTTTCGCCGCATTTATCGGTTCGATGGTCTTAAACCGTCTGCCGCGACATAATCATCCCTTGTTTTCCTCCAGGAATTTCGAGAGTGTTACCGACGACGGCTTTTTCATGTCGGTGGAGTCTGGGGATCTCAAATATGACCTCAAGAAAACACGCGAGCTTCTACAGTCGCTTGGTGGGACAAACGTGGAGGTTCTGGAGACATGACCGGCAGGCACGTGATCCTTTCTCTCTCCCTGGCCTGTACGGCCATCCTTGCCGCCGGCTGTTTCAGGGGGCTGCCAACCGACAACCCGCCGATTCATGTTGTTCCCGACATGGACCGGCAACCCAAGTACAAGCCCCAGAAGGCCAGCAAATTCTTCCCCGATGGTTCAGCCATGAGGCAGCCTGTGCCGGGTACCGTAGCCCGGGGGCAACTGCATGATGATAAAGCGTTCTTCCAGGGCCGCGATGATAAGGGCCAATTTTTGCAGATGGCGCCGGTTCATGTCACGCCGCAGTTCATCGAACGGGGCCAGAAGCGTTTCAACATCTACTGCTCGCCATGTCACAGCCGGCTGGGCGATGGCAAAGGGATCATGGTACAGCGCGGATACACTCCGCCGCCGACCTTCCACAGCGACAGGTTGCGAGAGATCGCCGATGGCTATATATTCGATGTCATTACCAACGGTATCAGGACCATGCCCTCCTACGCCGACCAGGTCAGGCCGGACGACAGATGGGCCATCGTAGTTTACATCAGGGCGCTTCAGCGAAGCCAGACCGCCGGGCTTGAGGATATACCCGAGGAGTTGAGGAACAGGATCAGGTGATGGATTTTCGCGAAAACACATTTCGCCTTTCAAGCGATAGCAATTTTGGAAAAGCGGCTCTAATAATAGGATTTGTCGGGCTGGCGGGATGTATTGTTGGATTTGCGGTGGATAGAAATCACTTCTTCTTTTCCTATCTCACCGCCTACGCCTTCTGGCTGACAATCGGCCTGGGGAGTCTCTTCTTCACCATGCTTCATCATCTCACCAACGCCACCTGGAGCGTAGTGCTGCGGCGTTTTTCGGAAAATGTCATGATGATGCTCTTGTTTTTGGCGGTCCTATTCATACCGATCATCGCCGGGATCGGCCACCTCTACCACTGGAGCCACCACGAGATTGTGGCAAGCGACCCGGTACTTAAAGAAAAATCGCTTTATCTGAATACAGGCTTTTTCATAATTCGGGCAGTCTTCTATTTTGGTATCTGGCTTTTCCTGGCGCGGGGTCTTTACAAAACCTCGCTTGCCCAGGATAAGAGCTATGCCGATGGCCAGACCGAGCGCATGAAGAAGCTTTCTGCGCCGGGGATGCTGCTGTTTGCGTTCACCGTGACATTCGCCGCTTTCGATTGGCTGATGTCTTTGGATGCCCACTGGTACTCGACCGCATTCGGTGTCTACATATTTGCGGGAAGCCTACTCTCGGCGCTGTCCTTTATCACTCTCGTGACTATCCTCCTCAGAGAAAAGGGATACCTTTCCAACCTGATAACCCTCGAACATTACCACGATCTTGGCAAACTTCTATTCGCCTTTACCGTCTTCTGGGGTTACATAGCCTTCGCGCAATACTTCCTAATCTGGTATGCCAATATCCCCGAGGAAACAATCTGGTACCGTGTCCGCTGGCTGGGGTATCGACCGCTGACGTTGTTGATCGTTTTCGGGCATTTTGTCGTTCCGTTCGTAGTTCTTATTTCACGCGGCGCCAAGCGCAACCTGACAGTCATGAAATTAATGGCAGTCTGGCTATTGCTCATGCATTGGGTCGATCTTTATTGGGTGGTCATGCCCAGTCACTCCGATCGCGCCTTACAGGCCTTTTGGATCGATATCGCCGCCATGGTCGGGATTGGCGGCCTGACTCTCTGGTTTTTCTGGCGGATGATGGCCTCCCAGCCCCTGGTGCCGGTCAATGATCCCAGGCTCGAGGCCTCGACTCAACTTATTAGCGACTGAGGGGGTAATATGACTGAGAATAAGGACGAAATCAAAATAGATAAGGAATCCGGGCAGGCCGGCTACGATACCCACGAGGCGAATCTTAAGCCGATTATCATCATCGGCGTGGTCTCGATTGTTCTCCTTGTATTGAGCCTGATTTTGATCGATCAGTATTTCATCGCTACCAAGGAGCGCCTGGTCGAGGAGGTGGTTCTTTCGCCGCAATCGGTCGCTCTGCGTGAGCTGCGCGCCCGGGAGGACGAGGTTCTCAAATCCTATAAGGTAATCGACGCCGCGAAAGGAGTTTATCAGATTCCCATAGACCACGCCATGGAACTTATTGTCAACGAGGCCTATAGGAATCAGCAGGAGAATATCAGGGAACAATAGCAATCCATTGATAGTCCTATAGTTGTGGCGCCAGGGGAGCATGCAATCGCTAATTTTATACAGGGCTTTGATTAAAATGACGGGCACGGAGAGATAACAGAGATTGAGATTAATCAGGTCGACAATTTTTGTAAATCTGATTGTGGCCTCTTTGACGTCATATTCATATTCACAGGTGGTTGCCGACCGAGTGGAGAAACTCGAGAAAATCGATGTCGACGAACACCTCGGCGCCAGAATCCCACTCAACCTGACATTCATCAACGACAAGGGAGAGGCAGTACCTCTTTCAAGTTACTTCGGGCAAGGCCGACCGGTTGTCCTGGTGCTGGCCTATTACGATTGCCCCATGCTTTGCACGCTTGTCCTCAACGGCCTCGCCAAAGGGGTTGATGAGCTCGGCTGGACACCAGGAAAAGAATTCTCCCTGATCACTGTCAGTATCGATCCCGCCGAAACGGCGCAACTGGCGGCCGCCAAGAAAAAAACCCTCCTCGAATCGATCGGCATGTCGGGTACAGACCCCGGCTGGGTATTCCACGTTGGAAAGGAACCAGAGATAAAAGTTTTGGCCGACGCCGTTGGGTTTAAATATTTCTATGACAAGAAGATCAAGCAATTCGCCCATCCGGCGGTTGTCATGGTCTTGAGCCAGGACGGCATGATCTCACGCTATCTTTATGGTATCGAGTTCAAAAAACAGGATTTGAAACTGGCCCTGATGGAGGCCTCGAATGGTAAGATCGGCAATACCATTGATAAATTTATTCTCTATTGTTACCACTACGATTCCGCCTCGGGGGGGTATGTATTGTTTGCCACCAATCTCATGAAACTCGGCGGCGTGGCCACGCTGGGCCTTATGGTGATATTCCTGGCGATTCTCTGGATCAAAGACCGCAGGCGTCGCGACACCCAGGCCATGTCCCATTAATGTTGATTTGGGAAGATTGATGATATGGATACCACTGGAACCCTGATGATGCCTCCTGCCAGTTCGACTATCGCAAGCGACGTCGATTGGCTGTTTTATCTCATACTTTATATCTCGATTTTCTTTTTCGTCCTGGTAGTCGGCGCCGCCACATATTTCTTCATCAAGTATCGCCGCCGCGGAGAGATAGCCCCCACCTCGCAGGTTGACCACAACATCAAGCTCGAAATCGCCTGGACAGTCATCCCACTGGCGATCGTTATAGTTCTCTTTTTCCTGGGCTTCTCTTTGTATATGAGGATGAACGTCGCGCCCAAAGATGCGCTCGAGGTAAAGGTCACGGCACAGCGCTGGCTATGGACTTTCGACTACCCCAATGGCATAAATAGCGTCAATGAACTGGTGGTGCCGGCAGGAAAGCCGGTCAAACTCCTGATGTCGTCCAATGATGTCATACACAGTTTCTTCGTCCCCGATTTTCGTGTCAAGATGGATGTGCTCCCCAATCGCTATACTTCCGTCTGGTTTAACGCCCCCAATCCCGGTCAGCATACCATTGAGTGCTCCGAATACTGCGGCAAGGGACATTCCGAGATGCTGGGGGTCGTCAAAGTTGTAAGCGACCGGGAGTACACCGAGTGGCTGGAATCCGCCGCCGGCCCCGGCGAAGGAATACCTCTCGAAAGTTATGGCGAAAAGCTCTTTACCACCAAACGTTGCGTGACCTGCCATACTGTTGATGGTTCGATTAACGTCGGCCCCAGCTTCCTGCACCTGTTCGGGGAGAATGTCTATCTGCGGGGCGGCAGCCAGGTGCGCGCCGATGAGAACTACCTGAGGGAATCAATTCTGACCCCCGAGGCCAGGGTGGTCGATGGCTTTGAGCCCGTTATGCCGACCTACCAGGGGCTTTTGAAGAGTCGCGATATCGATGCCCTCATCGCATATATAAAATCGCTCGGCCAAAAGCAAGGTGAACAGTAATGAGTACGATACCGGAAATAAATTATCTCAATCACCCCAAAGGCATCAAGAGCTGGCTTATGACACTCGACCATAAGCGCATTGGTGTCCTTTACCTGGCAAGCATCCTGACAGCCTTTCTGCTGGGTGGAATTTTCGCAATTATGATCCGCCTGGAGCTTCTCACGCCCGGGCGCGACATCATGGGGCCGCAGACTTACAACCAGGTATTCACGCTTCACGGGGCAATCATGATATTTCTGTTCATCATCCCCGGCATCCCCGTGGCCCTCGGCAATTTCGTCCTGCCCCTGATGCTGGGCGCCAAGGATGTGGCCTTCCCCAGGCTGAATTTGGCCAGCTGGTATATTTATATCGCCGGCGCCCTGGTGGCCCTATACGCCATATTCGCCGGCTCGGTCGATACCGGTTGGACTTTCTACACACCATACAGCACAAGCACCGGGGGCGCCGTCGTGGCCATGACCCTGGCGGTTTTCATCCTCGGCTTTTCGTCGATTTTCACGGGCCTGAATTTCGTGGTAACCATCCACAAGCTTCGTGCCCCGGGCATGACATGGTTCAAGATGCCGCTCTTCATCTGGAGCGTTTACGCTACCGCTATTATTCAGATAATGGCGACACCGGTGTTGGGTATAACGCTTATCCTGTTGGCGTTGGAGCGCATTGTCGGCATAGGGATATTCGATCCGGCCATGGGCGGCGATCCGGTTTTATTCCAGCATTTCTTCTGGTTCTATTCGCACCCGGCGGTTTATATCATGATCCTGCCGGCAATGGGGGTCATCAGTGAGCTCATACCTGTCTTCTCCCACAAGAAGATATTCGGTTACCGGGCCATTGCATATTCGAGTTTCGGGATCGCTTTTATTAGCTTTTTGGTCTGGGGCCATCATATGTTTATCAGCGGCCAGTCGCAACTGGCCTCGATGATTTTCTCATTTCTGACCTTCCTGGTCGCTATCCCGTCGGGGGTCAAGGTTTTCAATTGGATTGCCACCATGTATAAGGGATCCATCTGGCTTCAAACCCCGATGCTCTACGCGTTCTCATTCCTGTTTCTATTCACAATCGGTGGACTGACCGGGTTGTTCCTCGGCACATTGGCTACCGACGTGCATCTGACCGATACCTATTTCGTTGTGGCCCATTTCCACTATGTCATGATGGGGGGCACGGTCATGGCCTTTCTTGGAGGGTTGCACTATTGGTGGCCCAAGATGTTCGGACGTATGTACAGCATCAAGTGGTCGAGAATCGGTACCGCTCTTATTTTTCTCGGCTTTAATGTCACATTCCTGGCTCAATTCGTGCTCGGCGCCAAGGGGATGCCGCGCCGCTACTACACGTACCTCGACCAATATCGACCCCTGAATTTCTATTCGTCGGTCGGTTCCTGGATACTTGCACTCGGTTTTATCATCACGGCGATTTATTTGATACATTCCCTGCGAAAAGGCAAGCCAGCCGGCAATAATCCCTGGGGCGGGCTGACACTCGAATGGACAACAACCTCGCCGCCGCCGACCGAGAATTTCAAGGAGCCACCGATCCTGACTCACGGCCCTTATGATTTTGATAAAATCGATGTCAAACCTACCGCCTGAATGAGGACCCGAGCTTGAGCCATTCTGAAAACCATCCGGCCTACCTGGCACATCATTTCAATGACCCGGCCCAGCAGCGCGACGCCTCAAAGCTGGGCATGTGGATCTTCATCATGACCGAGATACTTCTTTTCGGGGGTTTATTCCTGGCATATACCGTCTTCCGCACTCTCAATCCGGACATGTTCTACAACGCCCACAAGCACCTCGACCTTACCCTTGGCACAATCAATACCATCGTGCTGATCACCAGCTCGGTCACCATGGCCCTGGCCATACGTTCCATGCAAGTGGGAAGAAAAACGCAGACCCTGATTTTTCTATTCTCCACCCTGGCCCTGGCGGCAGTTTTCCTGGTAATCAAGTATTTCGAGTACAGCCACAAGTTTCACCTCGGGCAGCTCCCGGGGAGGTTTTACACCTACACCGGCATCGAGGGCACCAATCCGCATATATTCTTTTCGATATATTTTACCATGACCGGCCTCCATGCCGTGCACATCATCGGCGGCATGACGGTAATCTCGATGATGGTGGTCCGTACTTTCAAGAATCACTTTTCAGCGGAATATTATACTCCTCTCGAACTGACCGGCCTCTACTGGCACCTGGTCGACCTGATCTGGATCTACCTCTTTCCGCTGCTATATCTGATAGGGTGACTTAGGATGGCAAATCGCGCACATGCACATTCCGAACATATCACGCCGCTGCGGATTTACCTGACTGTGGGACTGGCGCTGTTTGTTCTCACCGCCCTGACAGTCATGATATCCAAAATCCATCTCGGCCCCTGGAACGCTATCGTGGCCCTGGGGATTGCCAGCCTCAAAGGGCTCCTGGTCGCGCTTTTCTTCATGAACCTCCTTTACGACAAGAAAATTTACATGATTATCGTAAGTGTGGCCCTGGTTGTGCTTGCCATTCTAATCGCGCTGACCATGGCCGATATCCTTCGCCGCGGTGATGTCAATGATTACGAGGCCGGCCCCATCAGGCGCGAGGCCAGGATCTACGATCCCAATACCGGCCTGCCGCTCAAACAAGGACATGCCGAACCCCCGGCCGCCAATGCCACCCGAGATACGACTGCGGTCATACATCAGCCGGAGGCCCGCGATACGCTCAATAAGAGCATTAAGCCCGAAGTTGTTGATCCCGGGACAACCGGGAAGGAACCGGATTGATAAAAATGGCCTGATGCTTATGAGTTTTGTTAAAAATGCGGTGTCAGATCTTAAGACCAGACATAGATTAATTAAGCTTGATATTGCGGCGCATATTGGCTATTAGGCATTCGACGATGATGAAAGGTGGAACGAGATGAAGAGCTTTCGGCGCTTTGCGCTCCTTTCAACCCTGGCGACATACATGCTGATCTTTATCGGCGGCTTGGTGCGGGTCTCCGGCGCCGGCCTGGGATGCCCTGACTGGCCGAAATGCTTCGGGCGATGGTTCCCGCCGACCAACATCAGCCAGCTCCCGCAGGATATCAACCCCAGTCAGTTTAATTTCATCCTGGCTTGGATTGAGTACTTTAATCGCTTGGTCGGCGTCACTATAGGCATCCTGATCTTCATCACCGCCGTCCTGGCCATCAAAAATTACCGGAAGGTGCCCAAAATCCTCTACCCGTCGCTGGCTGCGCTGCTGTTGGTGGCATACCAGGGCTGGCAGGGGGGACAGGTGGTGGAATCGCAACTTAAGCCGATTTTCGTCTCTATCCACATGGTGCTGGCGCTGGTCATTGTGAGCCTTCTGATTTTTGTCACTCAGCAATCGTATTACCTCGAAAAGCCCGAGGCCGACCGAGAGGCGACCTTTCCCAAAAGGACCCGTCTCTGGATAAGCCTTCTTTGGATCGTAGGCATAATTCAGGTCATTCTCGGCACCCAGGTACGCGAGGGGCTCGAGATGCTGCGTCAGAGATTCCCGCTTTTTTCGGGTACCGAGTTCCGGCAATATATCGGGCCGGTGAACTATATGCACGCTGTCCTGGGATTAGTTATCGCGGCTGTAACGGTTTTTGCCTGTTATATCATTCTTAAGAGAAGCAGTCATCTTTCCGGTCTGGTCAGGGATAGCGTCTGGGGCATGATCGTCCTCATAGTGGCGCAGCTTGTAGTCGGTCTGACACTGGTGGCCGCCGGGCTGCCGTCGCTATTGCAGCTTTTTCACCTTTGGATAGCGAGCCTGTATATAGGTGTCCTGTTTGTTCTTTATTCGGCCATCAGAAGAAAATCGGGAGGTGATCGCTATGTCGCCGGAGCGTAAAATCCCCACCGGCATCTTGATCGGAATCATCGCGGCCTTTGTGCTCGGAGTTGGCGGGCTTTTAATAATCGGCCTGGCAGAAAAATCCCGCTCGGGGTTGCCGCTTCTGGGGCAGGTGCCGGAATTCGAATTCATCAAGCAGGATGGCGCACCGTTTGGCCTCAAGGACATGAAGGGCAAAATCTCGGTTGTCGATTTTATCTTCACCTCCTGTCAGACCATCTGTCCACCCATGAGCGGCAATATGCAGACGCTTTACGACCAGTTCGAAGGCGCCGACAATGTCCAGTTTGTTTCTATCACGGTTGACCCCGAGCGCGACTCGCTAAGCGTCCTGCAGGAATATGCTCGCGATTTCGGTGTTGACGATGGCCGTTGGGTATTCCTCTGGCAGCCGATCGAGAAGGTGGTCTGGCTTTCCGAAAAAGGATTCATGATCTCGGCCCGCGAACTACCTATGGGCCATTCCAGTCGCTTTGTGCTGGTCGACCCTCATGGCATGATCCGCGGTTACTATGATGGTGTCGATGATGAAAGCATGATAGTTCTCCTTCAGGATATCCGCAAGCTGGCCGGAGATTCATGATCTCGATTAAAGATCTCCCGACCATCAATGCTCTACTTAATCTAACCAGCGCCATTTTGCTTTTTGTCGGACGAATCCAGATTAAAAAGGGACGCGCCGACCGGCATAAAAAAATAATGATCTCGGCATTGATTTCCTCGGCCCTTTTCTTGACCAGCTACCTCATCTACCACGGGGCGGTCGGCTCGGTGCCGTACGAGCGTTTCGACTGGACCCGGCCGCTCTATTTCGCCATCCTGATTCCGCATATCATACTTGCCGCCCTGATGGCGCCATTTATTTTAATGGCCGTCTTCTATGCCCTGCGACAGAAATTCGACCACCACCGCCGCCTGGTACGCTGGGTCTGGCCCGTCTGGATGTTCGTTTCGGTTTCCGGCATCGTAGTCTACGGTATGTTATATCATCTGTAACACTCGGTGGTACCCGGTGGTGTCAGGTCTTCAGACCTGACACATTCTTAGTGCGTGGCGCCCATCTGGGCGCCACGGCTATCCTCATCTGGTGCGCGCGGCGCACCCTACGCCTACCAATCGCGTATAACAGGATAATACGCTCCATCGGCCACCCCCTCATGCCCCTTGTTTTGGGCCGCTGATTGGGTATATTAGGCAATTACATTGGGGCCGGTGGACTGATAACCAGGAGATTTTGATGCTAAGCCGGATCGGAAAACGTAATAAGAAGCTCATCATTCTGCTAATTTTCGGGTTATTATTTTTCGCCTTCTTCTATGATGTCAAGTACGCGGTTGCCCAGGAGACGTTACCTCCCGATGCCAAATCTGATGTCGATCCCGTGGCGGTCGAGGCCTATGCCTCGCACGCGAAGATTGCACCCGGACAGGAGTTCGCCGTCGCCGTCAAGGTCACCATTGATCAGGGCTGGCACGTCAACTCCAACCGCCCCAACGAGGATTTCCTGATCCCGACCGAGCTGACCCTGGCCGACAGCGCGATAGTCGAAATAGCTGACATTGATTATCCCGACGGCAAATCCGTGCGTCTCGATTTCAGCCCCGATATGCCGCTTTCGGTTTATGATAACGAAGTCTGGATCATGGCTCGTTTCAAAGCCAAAAGTGGCATGGCATCCGGAGCCGCCATCATCCCGGTCCAGGTGACCATACAGGCCTGCGATGATCGCTCCTGTGTCGCTCCCATTACCCACGAACTGCCGGTCACCTTGGAGATAGTCTCGAATGAGGCGTTAACGTCGGCGAAAAACGATTCCCTCTTCAAATCGCTCGGCTTTGCAGTCGGCCAGGCCGCTCCGCCGACATCCCAAACGCAGGCAACATTGGCACCGCCGGAAACGTCGGGCGCAAAGCCGGGTTTCTGGGCCATGCTCAAAAATTTCAAGGCCGAGGATTTCGTTGGAAGATATGGTTATATTTTAGCTTTCATCGCCATGTATATCCTGGGGCTGGGGCTGACACTCACCCCCTGTGTCTACCCAATCATCCCGATCACGATAGGCTATTTCGGAAGCCAGGCCTCGGGCAAGATGAGTCGCCAGTTTGCGATGGCGGTCGTGTTCGGCCTGGGGATCGCCATCAGCTACGCCGCCGTCGGCACCATTGCGGCCTTCTCGGGCTCACTTATGGGGGCCGCGCTCCAGAACCCCGCCGTGCTGATGGGATTAGCGGCGCTCTGTTTCGTTATGGGATTGAATGCATTCGGTGTTTTTGAGATCGCCTTGCCGGGATGGCTCATGGGGATCACCAGCGGCGGCTCGCGCAAGGGGATCGCCGGGGCCGGCCTCATGGGCCTGACAATGGGAATCGCCGCTGCGCCCTGCCTGGCCGCCTTCATCGTCTCCCTGCTGGCTTTTGTCGGCCAGAAGGGGGACCCGGTACTCGGCTTCTCGATGTTTTTCATCCTCGGGTTGGGGCTGGCCACGCCGTTCGTGGCGCTGGGTACATTTTCCGGCCTCCTCTCTAAGGTGCCGAAATCGGGCGGCTGGATGGTCTATGCCAAGAAGGTCATGGGGGCTCTGCTTTTCGCAGCCACGCTCTATTTCCTGAACACAATTTTGCCGAAACCACTTCATAGGTCGCTGGTAGTGGTGGCCCTGACTGCCGCCGGTCTCTATTTCGGATTTTTCGAGAATACCCCGGCCCGCACCTGGAGAT
>Ga0315293_10001294_pt1 | contig 24232 bp, 22 predicted proteins | sample YL17G13_20_MG_FD_203071 | JGI IMG/M metagenome (GOLD analysis project Ga0315293, IMG submission 203071) | Sediment microbial communities from Yellowstone Lake, YNP, Wyoming, USA - YL17G13_20 | ecosystem: Environmental > Aquatic > Freshwater > Lake > Sediment | place: USA: Wyoming | collected...
AATACTCTAATAATAAAATCCAATTCCCTGGCCCGGCTTAGCGTTCCAATATATAATAAAACCCTTTTCGAAGATAGCTTTAACTGTGATTTTAACAATTCTGATTCACTTGTCGTTCCTTGGTTTTCCCACAGACCGACCTCAACCCCCTCAGGCAGTACCTCAATTTTTTTCTCTTCGATCTTATTATCTTGCACCAATGTAAGTTTCATTTGCCGGCTTATCGCCAGGATCAGATCTGCTTTTTTCAATAAATAATTCCTGAATATCCTTCCCAGATATCCTTTGACCAGGTTTGAAATTTTATTTTTATATATCCCCTTTTTAGCGTAATATATTATCTCTTCTTCTTTAAAATGAGATAATTGATAAACAAAGGGGATATTTCTTTTTTTACAGACAGAATAAGCTCTCCAGGCCATAAAGGGGTCGTCTCTCACTATAATCAACTCAGCTCCCCCGGTATATTTCAATATTGTCTCCATTTTATTTTTAATCATACGAGCATATCTTAGATATTCATATACCAGATTAATTATTGATTTTGCCCTGACTTTGGGTATAAACCAACAGGAATTATTCCCCCATTTTTGCATTTCAGCCTTATTCAACAGTCCCTCTTCTGCCGGCATGATCCAAAATATTTGCCACTGCCGGCTTAGATATTCATTAAATATATATTTAATCGATTGGTATACGGGAGGGAAGGTCTCGGAACACAAAAAGATCATTCTTTTCATCTTTCATCTCCCGACAATATGCTATTTACACCGGCCAGATAATCCATGTCGCTATATTTGCTGGTTGATACTTTATGAGTATTTACATTAATTTGCCGTTTATTTCCCATAATATAATCTAACACCTTAATGCCCGTTTTCTTATCATCATATGGACATACCCACCCTAACCGGTCTGCTTCAATCATTTTTGTTAACAGCTTATCGTTGGTAATAGCCAGGATCGGCCTCCCTGATCCCACATAATCATAAAATTTACCGGGTATGGCGTAATCGCTCCCCCAACGATGCGTAATTATCAGATTAATTGAAGAATTTATCATTACTTCGGCCGCTTTTTCATTCGGCAACATCGCATTAAATATCACATTCCCTTTTATTCCATAGTTTTCAACGATTGATTTAGCCTTTTCCAAGCATCTCCCCTCAAGATTGCTCCAGAAATTAATTTTGAAGGCATGTTTGGCTTCCGGTCTCACACTTACATATCCACCAAATAGTTCTAAGAAATAATATGGCATTCGTGTAGTTGAAAAGGTCCCGAAATAATTGATATTTATCAGTTCAGGATCACGTCCTACATTTTTATCTGTAACTCTGAACATTTCATGGTCATAGCCCCGGAATAACATCCTACCACTTGATATATTATCATTATGCTTTTTGTATTTAGAAAGATAAGTGGTTTCAATTAATGGAGAATAATATATGAATTCATCTACATATTTGATAAAGACCCTTTCAAATAATTCTTGTGCTTTATTTCCAATCCGGGAATGCGTTTTATATATTTCATTCCCGCCGATCACATCCCTGATTTCCTCTATTATTTTTATTTGCTTTTTCCTGCGTTTTATGATCCCGGCGATAATGAGGGGAGCCAAAGGCGGGACAGAAACTAATATCCGGGATATATTTTCATTGGCAATTATTTGTTCTGCTTGTATCACGGCTTTCAGGTAGAAAAGTCCCGCGGCTAAGGCTTCCATGATCCAAATCATTGGCCGCAAATATATTTTATTTATCTTAATATCTTTTAATATAACCGGCATCTTTACCTTATATATGCTTAATCCTGACGGGACTTCACTCAGATCTTCTTGTTGATCTTTTTGCCTATATAATATAAATACTTGCCAACTATTTTTACATAAATATTTGACCAAAGACCTCATTCTGACCGCAGCAATATCATGTTTTTGGCCATAATATCCAGTTATAATTAAAACTTTTCTATCGTTTGGTTTATATCCCATAATTACCCATCTGTGCTGTTATCAAATCGCCAGCTTTGACTGTTTTCCCAATATATTTATTCAGGCACTTTCCCAATTCTCTTAAAGATACATCAGATATTCCCTTGGGGTGCCCGATCATTAATGTGATCTCATTGTTTCTTAACGCATATGCCATTTCTTCACATATACAGCCTTCGAGACTCAACGCATAGGGTTTCCTCCTCAATAGATTACGTATGTATTTGCGGCCCCTTTCCCCCAAAGATGTTCTATCTAATATACTGACTCCGTCACCATATCGGCTGGCTTTATTATATTTATATTTTCTAAGCAGTGCATACCATACTTTATAAACCGTATTGCATTTTACGGAAGTTATCGGCACTTCAATAAATTCGCCGGTTTCATCTTCTATTACAGGATCGCTTAAAAAGCGCCACATCCCTTTTTGGGGAGCTCTGGAATAATCATATTTAACATATTTATGATCCATATAATCGCCGGGTATCACCGAAGAATCTCCGACAATATGATATTTGTTAAATATGGCTTTCAGCGGCAAAAAAGGTTGAACCCCCCATCCCCCTGCCCTGAATACATTAACCTTTTGATCGGAATTATTCTCCCTTAATAATTTAGATATGGTCTCAATTCCAATCTTGAAACATTCCTCTATATTATAATCACTTTCTTTTCCGCAGTTTTCCATGCTCTGCAATTTATAATGGTCGTATTTTAAGACCCATCGCTCCCCGTCATAATAAGAATCCAGCCAATGAGGGTGCAGGTGCAATTGCAATTCATGCCCTTGAGCTATAAGTTCACTTATCTGTTTTTCGATTTTTTCCTTATCTTTTTTTAATGATAAATATTGGTCTTCATATTGGCACAATTTCCAAAAATATAAGGCGTCAAAAAATATGGTCATTTTGATATTATATTTATTAAGAAGATCAGCCAGTAGTGCGGTTGGTTTGATTATGCAATTATCGACCGTCCCGGTATTTTTACCGAAATACAACTCGTAATCTATGGTAATTATCAATATCTTTTCACTTTTCATCGCATCTTTTTTCCTGATCAATTATATCCCCGGAATACTGCCCGCCTTTTACATATCGCCTTAGCGTTGTCATAATTCGGTAAAGATTATAATGAAAATGATGGATCGGGTATTTCCATAAATAGCCTCTTTTCAATTCCCCGCCGAACCGTTCCTTGAACATCTGGATGCCTTCATACTTTGAGTCTTTAACCGGGTTCAATCTGGCACCCATCAGATCATATACCTTTACTCCCCGCGCTTTCATCTCCAGCATGATCCGCCAGTGCATGAGATTTATCGCCCCGGTATGAGGTCTTTCCCTGCTTCCGCCATAAAGATAATAAGCGGCCTTTTCATTCCAGGGAATGATTGCCGCCCCCTGCGCAATTCCCTCATGGCGAGCAACATAAAAAGCCAGATTATCCTTCAGTTCCTTTTTAAAGCGCAAAATTTGTTCTTTGTCATGCTGCGGCAATTTTTGCCGCAGCATGGTTTCGTTAATGAGCTGACAGCATTCCTCACATAATTCCGGTCCGGATAGGATCTTCACCCCGTCCCTTTCAGCCTTTCTTACCACATTGCGGTGCTTGGAATGCATCTTGGAAAAGAGGTCCTCTTCTTTTTGTGTCAGGTCAATACGATATGAACCAAAGGGGGCATAAAGGCTCCCCTCCGGATAAGTAAAAAATACTACATTAGTTTGCGGCTGGGCTATTATGTGAACTCCCATTTTTCGAGTTTGCATTACGACCTCATTAAGGAATTGTTTTTCCTCTTCGATAATGCTGGCCGTCTCCCCCAGAACAATCGTTTCATTCGTGAAATACATGATATTCAAGAAATTCTTTTTCTTGATTATGTATGGGAGAATATATTTCCCCGCCATAAACCAACCATATTCATCGGAAAGCGCCCTCAAATAAGCCTCAGTGGCAAAGATGGGCAGATAATTTTTGATACTTTCTTCTTCAGTTAATATTTCCATTTACATATTCCCCGACTTTTTGGAACAGATAACTCATCTTATTTTCATCATCTTCAATCGGCATTTCCACCACCCGGCCCGCAATCTCGCGAGTATTGGGTAAATCGGCCAAATCGTCGGTCAGCGGCTTATAACCGTTAAGCGCGCTAATTCCGTTTTTTTTCATATATTTAATAAAACTCCCCACTGTCCGGCAATTGTTCATAATTATAACTATCTTGTGATTATGCGGTATACCTCGCAATGCATTTACAACTTTAAACTTATCTTGATCGGAAAATCGTTTTTTAAATTCATTATTATATTTTTCCCGGAAAGAATATTCCCCCTCACATACTGCCCTTAATATCCCGCCTAATATGGGCTTCTCAAATTCAGCCAGCTGGTCGTAATAAAGGTCGGCACATTTACTTATAATTCTTTTAATTTTATTCAACAACATAAATATTCCATATCTTTTGTATTTATAAATATTCAGCCGATTAAAATAATAATCCCAATAATAAAAAAGGTGAATCAAGTCGTGTTTAACGCCTGGGAATTTATAATTACTATTATTGGTCCAGAAATATCCCCCCATATGGCCGGCGGTGGCTTTACCGGGGGAAAAAGAGAAAAAACCCGCGTCACCAAAAGTTCCCACATAACGGCCCTTAAGGGTAGCGCCGCAGCTCTGGGCCGCGTCATCGATCATTAAAAGATCATTTTCCCTGCAATAATTCTCAATAGCAATCAAATCCGCCGGGTTGCCGTACAGGCTGGCCACCAATACAGTTCTGACTTTATGCTTCTTTACCATTATTTTGATCGATTCCAGATCAGCATTAAGGTCCTCCTGATTGATATCATAAAACAATGGGCTTATTCCCAGTCTTTTAAGTGGCACCAGAACGGAGGGACAAATATAAGCCGGGATCAATATCCGGTCGCAGACCTTAAACGATCTTAAAATATGATAGATCGCGGCCTTGCCGGAAGAAACATAGGTAAAGACCCGGCCCATTCTATTCCTGATATCTTCAATATTTAAAGGAGCCGGATTAAATTGAGGGGGCTTGAATAACTCCAGGATCATTTTATGGCTTCTTTGACCGCTTTTACAATTTGCTCCATTTCTTCACTGCTTAAAAATGGATGCATCGGAAGGCTCATTATCTCCGCGGCGGTCTTCTCACTTACCGGATAATCCCCGGCCCGGTAGCCTAAATATTGATAAGCTTCCTGCAGATGGATGGGGATCGGATAATGAACTGCGGTCGGTATTCCCTGTTTTTGCAAATGACTTATTACCGCCTCTCTGTTTTTTAGTCTTATAGAATATTGGGCATAAACACACCTATCCGTATAATCTTCTATTTTGGGAGTGATCACCTGTGAACCGGCAAACATTTCGCTATATTTTCTTCCCAGTTTAAAGCGCTTTTCCGCCTCTGTCTCGAAATATTCGAATTTTACCAATAAAACGCCTGCCTGGATCGTGTCCAACCTGGAATTAAGTCCTACGTACTTATGGACGTATCTTTGCGCCTGGCCGTGGTTGGCAAGGCTTCTCATCTTCTCCGCTAATATTTCATTATCTGTAAAAATCATTCCTCCATCCCCGTAACCACCCAGTGGTTTGGAGGGAAAGAAAGAGGTCGCCCCGATATCGGTTAATCCGCAGGATTTTTTCCCTTTATATACAGCCCCGAACGATTGCGCCGCGTCTTCGACAACAAATAAGCGGTGTTTTTGGGCGATTTTATTTATCCGGTCCATATCCGGCACCTGGCCATATAAAGATACCGGAATTATCCCTTTAGTTCGTTCAGTTATCTTGGCTTCGATCTTTTCGGGATCAACATTGTAATTATTCTCATCGATGTCGACAAATACCGGTTTTGCCCCGACAAAAGAAATCACTTCAGCGGTGGCAATGAATGTGAACGGAGTGGTTAGGATCTCATCGCCCGACTTGAGGTCATAAGCCAGAAGCGCAATAAGCAAAGCGTCCGTGCCGGATGAACAACCTATGGCATGTTTAACGCTTACATAATCAGCCAGTTTTTCTTCCAATAATCTGACATCTTTGCCAAGTATAAAAGAGGCCGATTCAATATTCTCCTCAATACGTTTATCCATCTTCTCCTTATACTGCCTATATTGTTTTTTCAAATCAATAAATTCCATTTAACTTTTCCTTTCTATGTTTTAGGGATCAGCATATCATCAATAATTTTCTTCATTTTTTTTAGGGTTTGAGAACTGTCATATTTTTGCTTTCTTTGTTTTATATTTTGTCTGAATTGTTCCAGTCTCTCAGGATTATCGGCTATGGATTGCAAGGCCCGCACCAGTGCTTCCTCGTCTCCAAATATTGTGGTTATCCCGAATCCTTCCTTATTTATGACTCTTTCCGCCTCACAATCTTTCGGCAGATGACCCAAAACCGGAATTTCAAGACCGATAAATTCATACAATTTAGTCCCCATAAAGGAGCGGAAAGCATATTTTTCGATTAAGGGCAAATAGGCAAGATCCGCCTCATTCATTAAGACCTCCAGCATTTTCTCCCTTGGCAAATAATTGATTTTCCTGGCATCTTGGGCTTCAGCAATTATCCGGTTAACGGAATAATCGCCGACATAGATTAACTCGAATTTTTGTTTATAGGCTGGCGGCAATTTCCTATAAGCCAGCAGCAACGTTTCCGGCGATTGCAAGGCTCCCATAACTCCGATATAAACGATTATAATTTTTTCTTTATTCCCTTTCCGGCTATTTCCGCTCAGGTCTGCTGGTTTATAGCCAAAATAAACATAATCGATCCGTTCTTTCATAAACACGAACTTGTCAGCCAGGATATCTTTCATGATTTCGGAATTTGCCAACAACCAATCGGCTTTTTCCGCATAATGTTTTTCTAAATCATCAATCCTTACATGGAAATCATTATAAACGCGTTCTCCCTCATAATAGCCGTAATCCAGCAAATCATGGTAATTAATTATGAATTTAGCCCCGGGTTTATGGGTTTTCAATAAATATCCCAATTTGAGGCAGGCGATCTCCCCTCCCGTGGTAGCAAAAATGATATCCCCTTCTTTCACCAAATCTTTAAGATAGCTAAAAGCAGTTTTCATCCACTGGTATAATGTGTCCTCAACCAGTCCGAATTTTTCCAAATATCTTATCCACCTAAATTTATTAAGATCCGGAATGCGGTGAATATAGCCCTCAGTTTCAATTGAGCTTGACTGTTGGTTGATAGTAATAACCTGCACGTCATAATACTGGCGCAAATATTCCACCTGCAACTGTCTGGTCATAGGACCGCCTCCGGTCATAGGAGGGTAACTGCGCGTTAAAAACCATATTTTCATTTTATGCCAAGAACCTTTTTATTCCCTTGATTATATTGGCAGCAATATTTTTTCTATACGCTGTTTTCGCTGACTTGCGTTTTTTATATTCATGATTATCTTCAATTAATTTCTTAGCCTCTCGAACAATGCTGTTATAATTTGTTGACACTATTTTATGCATGCCATTTTTAACATACTTAATATGTTCCGTTTCCCCCCTTAGAATAAGCACCGGAATTTTCAATACTGCCGCTTCCTCTTGTAATCCGCCGGAATCGGTCATGCCAAAGCGGCAATTTTTTATCAGCCCGATCATGTCCTTATATCCGATCGGCTTAATTATTTTTAATTTCCTTGCCGCAAGTTTTATCCCATATTGCTTAATCATTTTCTTGGTTCTGGGATGCAGGGGCAAAATCAAATCATAGTCGGTGGCTATCAGGTTGATCGCCCGGCAGATTGATTTCAATTTATTTTTATCATCTACTGTTTCCTGACGGTGGAAAGTAGCTACAATATATTTCCCTCTTTTTATCCCGTATTTATTCAATATCATCCTATCCTTCACCAACCTGGCCATTCTCATACAGCTTTCAATTACGGTATTTCCGGTAACTATCGCTTTTTCAGCCTTGATCCCTTCCCTCTTCACATAAACCAATTCGTTCTTATTGGCAATCAATAATAAATCGCTGATCTGATCGACTATTTTCCGATTTATCTCTTCCGCCTGATCCTCATTAAATGAACGGGCACCGGCTTCGACATGGATAAGCTTTATTTTTTTATCCTTATGCTTGACCGTCGCCAAAGCCCCGGCCAGAGTCGTATTGGTATCCCCGTGAACAATGATCGCCTCCGGCAATTTGGCGAGCAATATCTTTTCAAATCTGCTGATGATCTGGGCAAGTTGCGCTCCCGGTGATTTGGCCTTAACCTCTAGGTAGGCGTCGGGCTTCTTTAACTTCAATTCTTTAAAAAATATTTGATCCATATTGGCTGAGTAATGCTGGCCGGAATGAACCAAGATGTGATCGTAATGTTTATCCAGCAAAGGCAATAAACAAGACATTTTAATTATCTCCGGTCGGGTACCTATTAAAGTAATAATGCGTTTCATTTTTCTATTGGCAATTAGAGCAGGTTTCTCCTTGATTGGCTACGCGGTTCCCGCACTTACATACCCAGCCAATTTGTTTGGCCGGATTGCCCACCATCAGGGCAAAAGGAGGGACATCCTTGGTCACCACCGCACCCGCACCCACCATAGAATATTCCCCCACTTCAATCCCGCATACCACGGTGGCATTAGTGCACAAACTGGCTCCCTTTTTGATCAGGGTGGGGATTATTTTCCAGTCGCCGCTAAAGGCCCGGGGGTATTTATCATTGGTGAATGTCACGTTCGGGCCGATAAATACGTCGTCTTCAATCTTGACCCCGTCATATATGGAAACGGAATTTTGAATTTTACAATTATTTCCGATGATCACATTTTTATCTATATAAACGTCCTTAGACACATTGCAATTCGTTCCTATATGTGCGTTTTCTCTGACTTGAGCATTGATCCATATCTTCGTCCCCGAACCGATTTTTGCTTCCGGTGAAACCTCCGCGGTCCGATGGATAAACGGTTCATTCATTTTTTCTCCTCCTCTAATAAGCCACAATAATCCAATACAATTTTATTCTGAAGTTTTAATCCCTTATAGTGTGAATGGCCGACTAAAATTACTATCACATCGCTCCTATTAATAAGTTCTGACAATATAGTGTTGTCCATTCCACGATTCTGAATATTAGATTGATTAAAATATGGATCGTTAACCAGCACCTTACATTTATTTTTTAGTTTTCTTACAATCCCTAAGGAAGGTGATTCCCTGAAATCATCGACATTGGGTTTATAAGTGAGTCCCAGACAGCCGATCACTACTTTTTTATTTTTTATTTGAGAGGCCCTCTCCAGCACTCTTTCAACCACATAATCCGGCTTGGCGTTATTCCTTTCCCTGGCCTTTTTTATTAACTGAGCTTCCCGGGGAAAGGCATCCACTATGAACCAAGGATCTACCGCAATACAATGCCCGCCAACGCCTGGGCCAGGATTATGCACATTTACTCTGGGATGCTTATTTGCCAGTTTGATCAGTTCCCATACATTAATCCCTAATTTGTCACAGATCATGGATAATTCATTCGCATAGGCGATGTTGATGTCTCTATAAGTATTTTCCACCAGTTTGGTCATTTCAGCCGTTACGGAATCTGTTAAATAAATATTCCCTTCCACAAAAGAAGCATACAGTTCTTTCGCTCTCATCGACGATTCAGTATTTATGCCACCGATAATCCGGTCGTTCAATACCGCTTCTTTAAGTATATTTCCCGGTAACACTCGTTCCGGACAATAAGCGACATAAATATCTTTTCCGGGCTCCAGTCCGCTTATCTTTTTTAATAAGTCAGAAACCATAAGTGTGGTTTTAGGCGGCGAAGTGGATTCAAGTATGACCAGATTCCCCTTCTTTAATACTGTCCCGATCGCTTTGGCCGCTGCTATAACATATGAAAGGTCTGCTTTGTGTCCCTGCTTGAAAGGGGTGGGAACGCATATTATAAACACATCGGCCGGCTTTATTTTGTCAAAAGCTTTAAGTTTGCCCGAAACCACGGCTGATCGAACCAGCATATCCAGATCGGGTTCTACTATATGGATTTTACCCCGGTTGATCGTATCGACGATCTCTTTTTTAATATCAATTCCATAAACTTCAAATCCCCTGGAAGCCAGGATCGCCGAGGTGGGCAAGCCGATGTAACCCAAACCAATTACGCAAATCTTGTTCATGGCTCATTTCCCCTTTGTAATTATTTGACCATAATACATTTTTATGGTTGAGAACAAAGATGCGCAATAAGCTGTCCTATAAAACATCTCGCCGGCAAAAACAATTAATAATATTTTAAAAACAAATATACCAAACGAAACATTCCGCATCAAATAAAACAGAGCTAGCAAAAGGATCACTGTATATATTCCTAGGATTTTCCAGATATCAGCCCATTCAATCTTAATTTTGTCTATTATCTGACAGGCAATGAAGATAATCGCCGTATACACGAAAGTAGAAATAAGATTGGCTACGCCGGAAGCAAGATAACCAAAACGCGGCACAAATAGCAGGTTGATTGTCAGACCGCACGTCCCCATGATAATAGCGGCAATTGAAATGACAAATGTTTTTTTGTGATAAGAAACAATATCAGAAAATACCCTATATAAAGAAGACAATACATAAGAAAAACCTATTATACCAATCACTTTATAAGCATCAAAATACCTCTTGTCTGTAAAGATATACAATATTTCTCTGGAAAATAGTACAAGCGCTAAATGACAAACGAGCATGATCGCCAATAACGATGTTATAAACTTGGCTATTTTTCTTTTGGTATTTTCCCGGTCATGGACAAGCCCGGACATGGACATCGGACCTTGGACCTGGGTAATTGCATCAGAGACGATATATAAACTAAAGGCCAGTTGATAACCCAATGAATAAATACCAACTGACTTAAGGTCGGCATATTTCGCCAATACCAATCGGTCTGAAAGCCCCGCTATCCAGCCACCGGCTATATTGGGGATAAGCGGAATTGAATATGCCAGACAGGCAAATAAAAGCCCATAATTAAACTTAAAACTCAGTAATCCTTTACGCCAGAAATAAATAACATAAAATATAACCAAAAACGAACTAGCGAAAAATACGCCAATCAGTCTAGCTATTACGCCTAGATTGAAGATGATAAGCAAAGGTAAGGTAATAATTATGCTTATTAGCATAGATGATACTTCAACGATTGTTGTCTGTCTGGCCAGAAGAGATTGTCTCAAGAAAACTATGCCCAGCTGGCCTAATTGACCAAACAGCGCGGGAACAAACGCCAGGAATGCGTAAGGCCAGACGGGAACCTGTAACAGACCCGGCACCCACAGCCTAGCAGTCAAAAGGCTTAACGCCACTACCAAAACTCCAAATATTGACACGAACCAGAAGATTGTCGAAAAGAGCTCAGCGGATTTGTCGTGATCCTTTTTGACATCGTGGAAAAATCGGCCGAACGCGGAATCAAGGTAGAGGGAAATAAAGATGGGCAGGAGCATAGTTACGGCGTTCAAGCTGTTTAATATGCCGTATTCAGAAGGGGAAAGATAATGGGTAAAGACCGGCAAAAGAATAATGCCAATCCCTTTGGTAAAAAGGCTGGAGATAATATACCATTTACCATATTTTAATATGGACTTTCCCCAGCTTAGATTGTGGATGTCATGCTCAGACATTTTTAATTTATTCCTTCTTTCGCATAAAATGCTGTCAGATCATGGAAATATCTATCAACATTTTTCTTAAGTTCTTCGCAATTAAATTTTTCATGGATATGAGAATAATTCCTTATTTTAGGTAGTTTTTGCACAAACACCGGCAGGTATTTTGATAACACATAAATACAATGTTTAACATATACTTTTAATTCAGGTCGCGCATAATAAACATCTTTACTTTTATCCAGTAGCTCTTTAATGAAATTAGCCACCCTAATATGATTTTTCCCGTCATCCCATTGAATCGTATCTTTTATTATTCTTTTTCTTTCGGCCTGTTTCTCTTCAAATGCCTTGATCTGTCCGGTCCCATAATATTCATCTATCATTTTTTGTAGCTCCAATAATGAATACACCACTATAGAACCTTTATAATTCTCATCCCTGGTGAAATCAACAATGGAGGGGTTAATATTAATAGTTGGCTTGCCCAGCGACCAGGCCTCCAGCATGGTCGACGAATCATAATTCATCCAGATATCAGACACATTGATCAAATCGCCAATAGCTTCTTCATTTTTCAAAACAATAGCATTTCCGTAATTATTAAGACCCGTCATCTCCGACCTCGTTCCTATCTCTCCGGGATGTTTCTTTATAATAAATAGGATGTCCTGATTATTTTTTATAATATCTTTAAGGATAATATTTACCTTCTTTTCTTCTTGTTCCAGTATGCCGGCGATTTCTTTCCCGTATACTTCGACAATTTTTCTTTTGCCATCTTCATAATGTAAGCCATCGAATATCCAGCCCGCGTAACCAATTATCTTTTTATAGCCATATTTTTCATACTTGGCGCAGATCTCTTCCTTACTCATGAATCTCAATAATTTATATTTATCATGCCCAACTGCTCCGCTTACCCTTACTCGGCCCTCAAGCTGGGGATGCTTATTAAGGACCATGTTTTTCGTTTTCTCGGACCACACGCACCAGATATCTTCATAAAGTACCCTGTCTATATTCCATCCCCAGATCATTTGGTCCAGTATATGATTTTTAAAATTCCCTTCGGAAGTAAGGGTTATCACCGGTAAGCCGAGACCTTTAGCATATTTCACCAGATTATAGTTGACTTCAGCCCCAGTTGAATTTGTAAGGAACAATAATCTTGGCTTATATTTATATAAAGCATAATAATCAAAGATAGAAGCGCTCTGCCAGGTTAGGCCCAAAACCTTCTCACAATAAAATCGTATGGGCAGCACCATTTCCATATCTCTGCCTTTATGGGACCATTCCATATTTAAAATATCTACCTCTTGACTCATTCGAGAGATCTTACTCCTCCCACACAATATTTCTTTTACCTGTTATTTCTTTACGTTTTTGACTACTTTATCAAAAGGATACAATAATGTATAACCCTGTTTTGTGGCAATTTTATGTTTGTCTGAGAACAGCTTATTAAGATCAAAGTTTTTAATAGCAATATAATTGGAATATAAATAATTCTCCATATCAACAGTAAAATATGGCGTATTTTCCAGTCCCATGGGCGTAATTCTATATATACTAAAATTTTGTTTATCAAGTAAATGGAAAGCTTCTTTAAGCCTATTATTGGATTCTTTCCAGGCAAAGGAATATTCAAAAGATATAAATAGCGGGCTATCAATTATTGATATCATCTTCTGGGCGCCTTTTATTACAAGTAATTCGGCCCCTTCAGTATCAATCTTGATGAATATCCCTTTTTTATGATTCCCGATTATTTCTTCACAATAATCATCGATGGTTCTAACAGATATTTTATACTTTTTAAATTTTGAAGAAAAACTAGGCATCATTTCCGATCGATCAAACATACTTGAAGTCGTAGAATCTGATTTATGGATATTAAATGTGAAGATTCCTTTTTTGTCTGCCAGCGCTATCGGGAACACATTAATATTGTTTATTCCGGCATATATCTTATTTAATTTATTAGCCAGAGTTGGATTCGGTTCAAATGCCATTATTTTCATTTTCGGGCAGTCTTTAATTACATTATTTGATATTTCTCCGACATTTGCTCCAATATCAATAAACAAATCATACGCATTGTAAAAGGTTTTTATCGTCATTAATTCCCCGTTTGTAGAATGATCCCCATTCTCATATCCATTCATATTTAGCCATATTTTTTCTTCTTCTCTTTTTCTGATGTATTCCTTTAAATCCATCCCAGGCCTCCTTTTAAATTAGACCTGCCTATATTAATTTTAAGGCTTATTATTCTACTAATCATTCCATAAAATCGAATATATCCCTGCATAATAAAATATGGGATAACTCTATATTTGCCCTTTATTATCGCTCTTATTGGATACAACAAAGGATATCTTACCAATAAATGGAATATCATTGAAAACGCCCTGCTGGGATGCTTGATGCAAAATTCCCCGTCACCTGATCCGTACCACATGAATTTTTTAATGTAATCTTTTAATGTGCTAAAGTGCAACTGATAGACCTTTGTTTCTCCAATCCCATAACTGATCCCCGGGATCATTGATAAACGGTACATGAAATCGGTATCATCGATTGTCGTGGTTATTTTGTCATCGAATCGTATTTTCTGAAATATCTCCTTTTTAAAGACCGCCGGAGCAACCCCGATCATCTTTTTGGGGCCTGGTAAATTGTGCGTTAAGTGCCAAGACTCTTCTTCAGCCTTATTCCAGAAATTATGATTTTTAAACGATACTAATTGTGACTGTACAATATCAAAGCCATATTTTTCCATATCAATCAAGAGAGATTGTAAATCACCTTCTGATAGCCTATGATCAGAATCAATCATAGCCACATATTCATTTTTAGCTGCATCAATGCCTTTTTGCCTGTCCCTAGTGAGGTTGGAATCGTAGGATTGAATAACTATTTTAGTATATTTATGGGCAATATCAACAGTTGAATCCTTTGACCCTCCATCCACGACGATAATTTCATCCGGATCATTCTGGTGGATGCTTTTTAGGCAGTCTTCAATCCGGAATTCTTCATTCTTTGTGCATACTACTACAGAAATGTTCTTTGAAACCATTATCTTTTCACCTTCATATTAATATCAATCCAAAGTATTTGATAATTCGTTTCGGGTCATCAACTCAATCAATCCAGTAAAATCAAGAGTTGGCCTCCAATTTAATCTGTTATATGCTAAAGTAGCATCACCTACCAAATCCACCTTGACCCTCCGACTAATTACTTGGGGATTAACTTTAATGTATTTTTGCCATTCTTTGATCCCCAGACATTTCGCGGTATAATCGATAAATTCTCTTACCTTATGAGTTTTCCCTGTCGCTATAATATAATCGCCTGGCTGATTATTCTGGGCCATCAGCCACATTCCCTTAACATAATCTTTGGCATACCCCCAATCTTTGTTAACATCCAGATCCCCAAGCTCGAACGAATTGATTTCCTTCTTGCTGATTAGCACCATATTTTTAACGATCTTTCTAGTGACGTAGCTATCATCCCTTCTGGGGGATTCATGATTGTATAATATGGCCATGGAAGCATGCATTCCCCGTTGTCGGAAATATTTGATAAGGCCATTTTCCGCGATCTTTGCCAAGCCATACAATGAATGAGATTCAAGGGGAGTGTTTTCATTTTGTGGAGTGATAGCAGAGGCATCGTACATTAAACAAGATCCGGCAATTATTACCTTCGCATCAGCAGATACTTCTTTTACCGCCTCCAGCAGATTTAAGGTAGATAATAGATTGGAAACATATAATTCGCTTTCTTTAATATTATTTGTTTGTTGCGAGGAATAATGTATAGCCGCCAAATGATATATCTCATGGGGTTTAACAGATTCCACTATTTCTCTGACATTTTTATAAGTCATCAAGTCACAATCATGCATAATTGGGTTGAGACTCTTTGCTTTTAAATAAGATTGGATCTTGCTAGAGTTATTGGATAGCTCTTTTTTCTCAATGCCATGAACCTCGTATCCCTTTTCAGATAGCAATTCAAGAAAATAACTGCCATCCTGACCGAATATTCCAGTAACTATTGCTTTTTTAGTGCTCAAATTATCTGAATCTCCGGCAGAGGGATTATAAATTTACCTCCGTATTTCAAAAACTCTCTCTCTCTAGCTATAAATTCATTGGTGAAATGCCAGGGCAGAATTAGCAAATAATCTGGTTTTTCTTTGCGCATTATTTCTTCGCTAATTATAGGGATCCAAGTGCCGGCAGTAAGTAATCCGTATTTTTGCGGTTGCCTTTCTGCTATGGCTTTAATTTGTTGCGGGCCGAATCCATAATATTGCAAAAGAGTATTTCCCTTTGTACTTGCTCCATAACCATATACGGTTTTACCCTGCCGGATAATTTTGTTGATTAAATCATTGGTTTCTTCCTTAAGGCCGTTTATCCTTTTCATGAAATCACAATACACTCCAGGCTCATCATAATTATTCGCCTTTTCATAATGCATCAGAGTTTTATATCTATATTCTCCGATATCCTGACAAAATAAGGGGGTATCTTTGAGGGGGTTGCTTTTCTTTGTTACTACTAACCTGAAACTGCCGGCATTCACATCATTTAATTCCACATCTACAATTTTTAGATCATGCTTTTTCATGAGATAATCAATTGATAGCATAGTATAATATTCAATATGTTCATGACATATATTGTCGAAAGCATTTTGTTCGATCATTAATGGAGTATAACTTAATTGGAGTATCCAAATCCCTTCATCCTCCAAGCAATTGACAATATCCCCAACAAATTGATGCGGATCATCGAGATCATAAAACATGGCAATGGAGGTTATGACCTTGGCCCGGCGGCCTTGGGTTAAAGCCTTAAAAGCCCTCTCATTGAAATAATCAACTGCATGCAGATCGCAATTGCGCCGGGCTGATTCCGCCAGATTTTGTGCGGGATCAATCCCAACCCTGATAAGGTTGGGATTTGCCGGATACTGTGATAATAAAGTACCATCGTTACAACCTATATCCAATACTATCTCTTTTTCTTTCAGCCTCGCCCATCTGGGAATAACCTCGACTATTTCCTTTAATTGCCTGGTCATGGTTGAGTTGGTCCCCGATCTGTACCAATATTGCTTATACATCAAACCCTGATCAGCCGTATCGATAAGCTGCACTAGCCCTGATTCTTCCCCTATGCCGATCTCCAGCGGCGCCCGGGGGGCATCTGTCATAACTTCCTTGTAAAATGAAGAAATATATAAATTCCCAAGATCTATAACCTTCGTTATTTTTTTCCCGGATGTCCTACAAGTTTTTTTCATTAATGCCTCTCCCTTTGATCCGTTTTTTAATACCACCATCGGTCACTTTTTAATCAATGAACATAAAGCACAGCCTTCTGCGTGCGGTTTAAGATAACTGCTTTGCCTTGACAACTCTTTAGCACTAGGCACTTCCAACCACCCCTCCTCAGTCAATTTAAAAAAACGTTCCTCTTCCAGTTCATATCCCTGATGATTGGTTATTTGCTGCCAGCTTTCTTCATTATATTCCCATTGAATACAATAGAGCCCCAAGCTGTCCTTCAATAGAACCGGGCCGCCTTTACCCATAGGAGTCGAGATGAGTATTTTTCCTTTTTTCTTTAATATTTTATGTATACTATCCAACACGACTCTATTAGTGTCCGGATCCCTTTTTATATTGACTTCTTTTTGATCGTGCTTTCTTTCAAAAGCACTATTAGAAACCGTCTTAGCCGGTTCATCAAAACCGATATGTTCAATTGTGGAAACACAAGTAACCACATCATAATAATTATTCTGGGGCAGCTCCAGATATCTAATATCTCCGACATACACGGGAACATCCAAAATGCTCCCCAGCCAATCCTTTGGATATCTCGTTTTAACTTTCTCCGGATTGATGATATCTGCCGCCTTCAATTCGCCACCCAGTTTCTGTTTGAATGCCAACAATAAACCGAGATATTCAAAACTTGCGAAGGTAAAACCAATATCCAACAATTTTTGGCATCCCCTTAAATGCATGGCAACCCAAGGGGTTTCAATGCATCTTTCAGAAAATCCTTTTCCGAAATGATCGGAAAATGACAGCTGCTTCTCTCCAAATAATATTTCTTTGCTGCTCTTCAAGATTATTTCTTGTTGTTTACTTAACATAATAAGATTTCCTTTCTAATTATTAAATTTTTCTTAAGGCCATTTCCTTCCTGGCGATTTCCAGATCACTTTTAAGCATTATTTCGATTAAATCCTCAAAAGAGGTCTTTCCCGGATTCCAATCCAGCTTTAATTTTGCCTTGGTCGAATCTCCCATTAGGGCATCAACCTCTGAAGGCCGGAAATAAAGATGCGATAATTCAACGATGACCTGGCCGGATTTACGATTGATACCTTTTTCATTCAGGCCTTGACCCTGCCAGATCAAATCTATTTCCAATTCTTTGCAGGCGAACTCGACAAATTCCTTAACTGAATGCGTTTTCCCGGTTGCAATAACATAATCATCCGGCTCATTCTGCTGTAACATTTGCCACATAGCTTCTACATAATCTTTGGCATATCCCCAGTCGCGTTTGGCATAAAGATTTCCCAATATCAGTTTTTCCTGGAGATCATAATTGATTCTTGCCAGACTCATGGTAATTTTTCTGGAAACAAAGTTCTCGCCGCGCCGAGGCGATTCATGGTTAAAAAGAATGCCATTGCAGGCAAACATGCCATAAGCTTCTCTATAATTTCGGGTTATATAGAAAGAATAGGCCTTGGCGCAGGCATAAGGACTGCGCGGATAAAACGGAGTGGTCTCCTTTTGGGGAACTTCACTTGCTTTGCCATATAATTCACTGCTGGAAGCCTGATAGAACCTCGTCTTCAGCCCGACTTCTCTAATGGCATCCAGGATTCTAATCGTTCCCAAACCAGTAACTTCTGCTGTATACTCCGGTATTTCAAAACTTATTCCTACATGACTCTGTGCCGCCAGGTTATATATTTCATCCGGCTGGGCTTTTTCCAGGATCCGGTTCAGGGAACTGGCATCGTTCATATCTCCGTACAATAAATGAATATTACCCTTTGGCTTATAGTCTCCTTTGGAAAGATATAAATGTTCAATTCTGCCGCGATTAAAAGAACTTGATCTGCGTATTATTCCATATACCTCATAGCCTTTCTCCAACAATAATTCAGCAAGATAGGATCCATCTTGTCCGGTTATACCGGTTAGCAGTGCTTTTTTCATCTCATACTCCTATTTTTAACCAATCTGAAGCCAATATCGATATAATATAAGAATCCCACCACTTACCGTCATAAAAGTAATTCTGTCTTAAAACCCCATCCACCTTCATTCCCAGTTTGTCATAGAGCCTTTTCTTTTTTACGTCGAATACGTATATTTCAGTCCACATTTTGTTCAAGTCCAAACTCTTAAAAGCATAGTCAAAAAGAAGGCGGCAGGCTTCTTCCGCATAACCTTCCTCATCGATATAAGTATTATTCCACCCAATATAAAGTGAAAGATCCGCATGCCTATGAGCCCAGTTGATATATACCAAGCCGCAACAACCCAGCAATTCATTATCGGACAGCCTTTTTATCGAAAACATCAGGGTGGTCGGATCATTATTGACCTTGTCCTGGAACCATTTTTCCTGCTGGGTCATATTGAGTTCACGGTATTCGCGAAAATGCTTGCGAAAATCTTCGTTGTTACGCCAGTCAAGCAGCTTTTTAATATCCTCTTTCTCAACGGCACAGAGATACACTTTTTGCCCTTTCTGCATTAGCTCAAAACCTCCTGGATTACCGCCTCATCCGCCTTCACCTCCCTGGTCAATTGCCGGCCTATCAATTTATCAATTTCATAGGGCGGAAAGCCATTAGCGGTCAACGGCCTCAAAGGAAAAAGATCCTTTTTGGCAATAACATGACCTTTTTTTAGGTCATGGATAAATCTGAGGCCCCGCCTCTGCAAATATACCGTATCTTTTTCATTGTCTTCCACTCGCTTAAACCCGTCCCCCAGGGCCTGAAAAAGCTCACTGGCCCGGGTGACCATCTCATGCCAGGCCTTCGGATTCATAGCGAATTTATGGTCCGGCCCCTCCCGATCATTATCATCAGTGAAGTGCTTTTCAAATACCCTGGCTCCCAAGGCCAGAGCGCCAAGAACCGTTACGTGACCAGGCGTATGATCTGATAAGCCTAAAACAACATCAGGGTATTTTTCCCTAAAAGATTCTAAGACTTTCAAATTAATATATTTAAAATTTTCCGGACTGGCAGTATAGTTTGTATTACATTGCATTAAAACGATATCTTTTGTAAATCCCTGAAGCAACTTCATGGCCCGATCCACATCTGCCATATCAGACGCGCCAGCCGCTATCATGATCAGCTTGCCTTTTCTGGCCATATATTCGATAATCTCCAGCCAGGTTATATCCCCAGAGCCGACTTTATAAACACTAACAAAGGGATCCACATGATCAATTGAATCAAAATCGTATGGGCTGGTGAAATATTCGATCCCAACTTTATCGCATTTTTGCTTCAGCTTTAGCGTCCAATCAAAAGGAAGGCTGGCATCCTGATAGGTTTCATAAACCGACTTCTTCCATTTAGCCTGGTGCGATAGTTGTTTGCCCAGTGATTCAAAACCCTTTTGGCTGACAATTTTGGATGCTTGAAAGTTTTGAAATTTTGCCGCATCAGCCCCGGCTTCCTTTGCCAGTTCAATCAGCTTAAAGGCGCGCTCCAGACTGCCGTCGTGGTTGGCGGCTATATCGGCAATGAAATATGGCGGCTCACTATTTCCAATTAACCTTTTACCGATCCTGATTTTCATCTTATCGCCCCTTTGCTTTTGCCAGTACTGATATTTCTTGAGCTGCCGTATTTAATTCTTTTAATATATTCATTGCCTTGCTCACATTTAAACTGGAATTCATTGGGCGACTTGCCCCGCTGCCGTCATTAGCACTTCCTTTGATCACCAGCTTCTCGTCAAAGCCAAAGGTCTTTGCAAAACCAAGGCTAAAATCATATTTGCTTATCTGATCCTTAGAACCAATGTGCAATTTACCGCAAAAATCAGTGTTCAATAATTTCCTAATGCATTTTGCCATAGAATAAGACGAGATCGGGCTAAAATAAGCATCGACATATCCCCTTACGGTCTCATTATTTGACAAGGTATCAAATATTACTTGCACGAAATATTGCTTTCTTTTCCAACCGATAATATCAGTTCTGATAATAATATTGTTTTTTGCATATTCCTCAACAAAACCCTCACCTTCCAGTTTTGTTTTAGCATAGATATTAACCGGCGCAGTCGCGTCGTCTTCTTTATAAGCACCTTTTTTTCCGTCAAATATTGCGGCGGTTGAGATATAAATGAATTTAGCTTTTTCCCCACCTACCCTTGCCAATATTCTAGTCGCCAAAGCATTGGCAGACCTAGCCGACTCCGGCATTTCCTCGCATAAATTGACATCTGTCATAGCGGCGCAATGAACGATGTAATCCGGTCCAATCTCTTTTATTACCTTATTGACCCGCTCTAGATCGGTCAGGTCGATCTTGATTTGGTTGGGAATGTTGTTATTAAGTGGTGCCAGATCCAAACCATAGATCTCATAGTCATCCTTGGCGGTAATCGCCAGATTGCTTCCCAACATACCCGAGGTACCGGTAATAATCAGCTTTTTCACCCTTATGTCAACCTCTTAAATCCGGAATGGCAAACCGGGCCTTTTAGTCGTCTTTCAGGCTGTCCGCAGTCCACCGCAGACTTGATAAAAGCAAAAGATTGATCAGCCGCTTTCAGATATTTATCAGTATTATCATCATTATGCGCATAAGAAGCGTAAAAGGCGGTAGTCGCCAGGAAGCCCTTTTCAAGCATTTGCTGGGTAAATAAAGTTTTTATGACCAAAGGTTGTTGATGCTTGAAGGTAAAATGACCGAGTGGATCGATCCCTCCGATCTCAATCTCCAGCCCGTGCTGATCAGCAACCGCCTGCCAACCCTTTTTAACCTTGAGACCAATTAAGATCAAATGTTTGTAAACCGATCTGGATTTCATCTTTTTTATCGCTGCAATCGCGGCCGCCGGGCCGATCCTGTCTGTCCAATATGTGCTGCTGATAAAACTGTCTTGTGCAGTTTCCATGACCTCGCGCCGGCCAATTATCGCCGCCATCGGGAAACCGTTGCTGATCCCCTTGCCAAAAACCGCGATATCCGGCTCCAGGCCAAAAAGCAGGTGGGCGCCGCCGTTATTAAGCCGCCAGCCGGCAGTGATCTCATCGACAACCAGGACGATCCCGTGCTCGGTAGCGATCCGCTGGATAGTCTTAATGAATTCGTCGTCCGGCTGGCTATTCCTGATCGATTCCAGGACAATAACGCCAATCTGGCTTTGATGCTGCTTGATCAGCTTTAAGAATCCTTCTGTGTCATTATAAATAAAAGGTTGTGATAGTCCCTGCAGGCTGCGCGGCACGCCGAGCGGTTTCAGGCCCGGCAGCAGATGGCCATCAAGAGAACTATCATCAGCCAAATTAGCTGCGAGATACCAATCGTGCCAGCCATGGTAACCGCAAAATAAGACCAGGTCCTTCTTCGACTTGGCCCGGCCTATCCTAACGGCGATCGCCATTGCCTCGCCGCCGGTCTTGGCGTAACGGACCATCTTTGCCCAGGGATGGAGCTCGATTAGTAATTCGGCGAGTTCTACTTCTTCGGGCGCGTTCAAGGTTGTCAAACTGCCATTTTTAATGGCCTGACTGGCTGCCGCATTGACGTCTGAATCGGCATAGCCGAGAATACAGGCGCCGATCCCCATATAACTCATGTCAAGATACTTGTTGCCGTCCAGATCCCAGATCTCACACCCTTTGGCTTTGCTGTAATATGCTGGCCACTGGTCCGGTAAGAACATCTCAGGGCGTTTAGACAATAACTGTGTCCCACCGGGGATCAATTGTTTCGCTTTCTTGTACAGGTCTTGCGATCTACCCATGGACGACCTCACGATCTTCTTTCAGCGATTTAACATAACCTTCGTTGCGTTTAATATGGTGATTTAGCTTTTCCAGACCTTGATTTGATTGCAAATGCTTCAAAATATCTGCCATGCCAAAGATCTTCTTTTTGCCGCCTAAAGCTGCATAAATACGGCCAATAAATTCATAATCTTCGGAGTTATCGATCGTCCAGCGTTTAGCGGAAAGATCGTCATTATTGAAATAATTCTCAATTTTAAATAGGGTATTGTTTTTCTTTATATAAGGCGTCACATGTTCTCGTTCAGAGCTCAATTTCGCTTCCTGCCACGCCTTTTTTAGCGCGGCCGAGGTCATAACTTCCACATCTTCGCCATCAGGAAAAGTTTCTATTAATGTATTGGAAGTGTAATCATTGCCTGCTTGAAGGTGCCTTTGAACAATGGCATCGATCACTTTCGGGTCAATTAAAGGGCAATCCGCCGTGATCCGAACTATCTGATCAGCTTTAAATAACCTGGCCGCCTGATAAAAACGGTCCAAAACGTCCTCTTCCGCACCGCAAAAGACGGAAACGCCGATTTCCGCACACAATTTAACCAGAACCAGGTCTTCCTTATTTATTGTGGTAGCGACAACAACCTGGTCAACCTTTTGCGCTGCCAGCACTCTTTCAATGACCCGCTGAATAACAGTTTTGCCTGACAGATCTAATAGTACCTTTTTGGGCAATCTGGTTGAGCCTACACGTACTTGAATAATCGCTATGGTCTTCATCAGCTCACCGATCCCGCCGTAGCACTCGACCAGTTAAACGGCAAAAGCATGCCCTCATCATTCTCCCTGACTGCTTCTAGTGCCTGAAAAACATCCTTGTCCAAATTCATTTCACTTGCCAGCCTGATTACTTCGTTCAGATGCTCAAGAGAATCAACGCCCACCACAACTCTGTCAATCTTTTTATTAGAAAGAACATAATTCAAACAGATGGCCGCGACTGTCGTCTTTTGGGCGTTAGCTATCATTTGCAGCTGGCAAATTTTTTTCTTAACTTTTATGAACCGGCCTGTAAGTTCAGCCATGCTTTTGAAGACCAGGCCCTGTAAAAAGACCGACCGCACATGGATCTCGACACCCCTATCCTTTAAGAGCGTAAACTTGTTTTCAAATCTCCTGTCCAATACGCTGAATGGCACCTGAATCAGGTCAAATCTAACTTTTCTGTCCAGTAAAAGCTCCAGCTCTTCAGGATAATATAGAGAAAACCCGATCTTGTTGGTTTTACCTCTTTTTTTCAGTTCTTCCAACACCCACCAGACCTCCGAATCCCTTTTATACGTCTGAAAATCGTGCAATAAGTATCCATAAAAAGAGTCAATGTTCAAAAAAGCCAACGATTTATAGAAATAACCCATTATTTCGTCAATTGTACAATCAGGCAACTTGGAAACAACTGCCGGCGATCTACTCGACGACCTTAGATATCTACCGAT
>Ga0315293_10001297_pt1 | contig 24209 bp, 27 predicted proteins | sample YL17G13_20_MG_FD_203071 | JGI IMG/M metagenome (GOLD analysis project Ga0315293, IMG submission 203071) | Sediment microbial communities from Yellowstone Lake, YNP, Wyoming, USA - YL17G13_20 | ecosystem: Environmental > Aquatic > Freshwater > Lake > Sediment | place: USA: Wyoming | collected...
CCTTTTTCCGCTCGCAACTTTTTGCCTTTTGGGTCGTAATAGGATAATATTAGCGCTCGAAAGGTCGCAAAAATGGCTAATCAAAAGAGTTTTTTTAAGAAAAACAAAAAAGCCTTGATCATCATCGGCATCGTCGCCGTTTTGGGCTTGATCATCCTGCTCAACCTTCGCTCCAAGAGTGAAGCGTCAGTCAAAGTCACCGTAGAGAAGGTCGGCCGACAGGACCTGACTTCCATCATTTCCGCCTCGGGCGAGGTCAAGCCCAAAAAGAACGTCGAAATCAGCGCCCACGTCCCCGGCCGCATCGTCACGATCGGGGTCAAGGAAGGCGACCTGGTCAAGAAAGGCAACTTCCTGCTCAAACTGGACTCGACCCAGTACGAGGCCAACGCCGACCGGGACCGGGCACTGATCAGCTTCTATGGGACCGAGCTGGAACAATCCGCGGCCAAGCTGAACCAGGACAAGGCCGTCCTGGAGCGCCAGAAAGAGCTATTCAACAGCCAGCTCATCTCCCGAGAGCAGCTGGAAGCGGCCGAAGTTCAATATAAGATCTCCCAGGCCCAGCACAGCTCCATCCTCCACCAAATCGAGCAATCCCAAGCCTCGCTGCGCAGCTCCATGGACAACCTGAGCAAAACCACCTTCAGCGCGCCCATCGACGGCATCATCACCAGCCTCCGCGTCGAGGAGGGGGAGGTGGCCATCATCGGCACCATGAATAACCCCGGCACAGTGCTGATGACCATCGCCGACCTGTCCATCATGGAAGTCGAGGTCGAAGTGGACGAGACGGACGTGGTCAATGTCCGGCTGGGCCAGAAAGCCGAGGTCCACGTGGACGCCCTGCCCGACCAGACCATCGCCGGCCAGGTCACCGAGGTCGGCAGTTCGGCCTTGCAGAAACTTGGCGCGGTCTCCTCTTCGACCGAAGAATCCAAGGACTTCAAGGTGGTGGTGACTCTGGACAACCCGCCGTCCAGCCTCAAGCCGGGCTTGAGCGCCTCGGCCGATATCATCACCGCCAAAAAGACGGGCGTTCTGGCCATTCCCATTTCCGCCCTCGTCCTCCAGGAGAAGAAGGCCCAGGACAAAGGACGCCAAGAGAAAAAAGAGGAGGAGGGCGTTTTCGTCGCCAACAAAGAGGGCCGCGTGTCCTTCAAACCGGTCCGCAAAGGCATCACCGGCGACCTCAACATCGAGATCGTTTCAGGCCTGGAGGAGGGCCAGGAAGTGGTGGTGGGGCCCTACAGCGCCCTGCGCCAGCTCAAGGAAGGAACCCTCATCAAGCGGGAGAGGCCCAAAGCGGAAATCAAGCCATGACCAGAAACGGGACCACGGACAACGTCGTCATCCGGGCCGAAAATTTATCCAAGACCTACCAGCTGGGCAAGCAAGAGGTTCGGGCCCTGTGCCAAGTGACCTTCACCATTCCCCGCAACGAGTTTGTGGCCATCATGGGACCCTCGGGCTCGGGCAAATCCACCCTGCTCAACCTGCTGGGCTGCCTGGATACTCCCACGGCGGGCCAATACTACCTCAACGGCAAACTGGCCTCGGCCATGACCGAGAACGAGCTGGCCGACATCCGCAACCGGGAGATCGGCTTCATTTTTCAGGTGTTCAACCTCCTGCCCCGGGCCACCACTTTCCGCAACGTGGAACTGCCCCTCATCTACAGCGGGACTCGCAAGAAAGAGCGAGAGGAACGAACCTGGCGGGCGCTGGAGATGGTGGACATGAAAGGCCGCCAGAACCACCGTCCCCCGGAGCTGTCCGGCGGCGAGCGCCAGCGGGTGGCCATCGCCCGGGCCCTGGTCAACCAGCCGTCCATTCTGTTGGCCGACGAACCCACGGGCAACCTCGACTCCAAGACCGGCCGCGAAATCCTCAACCTGTTCCACAAGCTCCATGACCAGGGCAACACCATTATCGTGGTGACCCATGACCAGGACGTGGCCGGACAGGCTCAACGCATCATCCACATCAAGGATGGGGAGATCGAGAAAGAAGAGCGGAGGTAGAACGGCCATGAGCTTTTTTGAGAGAGTGGTGGGCGTCTTTTTCAACCCGCGTCAAACTTTGGAGGCCGTGGCCGAAAAACCGATCTGGTGGGACGTGCTCATCGTCCTGCTCGTCTCGATGTCCATTTACAGCGCCCTGATCATGCCCCTGGCCACCCGCGACGCCCTGGCCAACTACCAGACGGAAACGGGGACCCCCCCGCCCGACTTCGGCCAGATGCCCAAATGGATTCTGGTCATCGGCGCCATCGCCGGATTGTTCAGCATCATGGTCATGGTCTTCCTGACCTGCGGAATCATTTATCTCATGGGGCGTATGTTCTCCACGGCGGGCGATTTCGCCAAGATCATAGCCGTTTATCTGCACGCCGGCCTGGTGGACAGCCTGCTGGGGAACATCATCCGCCTGGTCCTCATCTTGATGAAGAAGACCATCCGCGTCTCCACCAGCCTGGCCGTGCTGCTCCCCGCCGATGTGCCCCTGCGGTCCTTCGGGCATATCCTTCTGAGCCAGTTCGATTTCTTCAGGCTGTGGGCCTTCGGCATCCTGGCCTTCGGCTTGTCGGCCGTTTTCAAGGTGGACCGAAAAAAGGCCCTGTGGATAGCCTTTTTGTCCTGGCTCATCATCACCTTGCTGGCGGCCGGCCTGAGCGGCCTGGGCCTGGCCCTGCAGAGAAGACGCTGACGTCTGACATGGACGAATCCCTGGTTCAGGGCAGCCTCCTCGACACGCCCCTGCCTTTGGTCCTCTATCGTCTCTGGCAACAGAAAAGAACGGTCTGTGTCGTCCTCCGCGGCCGGAAGGAGGCTAGGAAACTCTTTCTGCACAAAGGGCTTCTAGCCCTGGCCAAAGAGGCCTTGGATGAGAAAGGATTCCTGAAATACCTGACCCGGCAAGGCCTGCGCCCGGCCGCCGGGCGGAGACGGTCCGGCGTTCCCTCCGGCTCAAAAGACGGCTCGATCCTCAGACTCCTCTCCGCCACGGACCGCCTGCCGGCCGCCCGGCTGTGGCGGGAGATGGAATCGTTTTTTCTGGAACGCCTCACCGAGTTGTTCGAATGGCCGGAGGGCGGATATGATTTCCTGCCCATCTCCACGATCGACCTCGACCTTCTTCTCTCCGGAATTTTCACTCCGGAGGCCATCCTGCAGGCCATCCGAGGCATGACCCGGCTCGAGGCGGCCACCCGCTGGCTCGAACGGGAAGCCGGGGCCTGGCAGGCCATTTATCCACCCCATCTCAGCCCCGCCGCGCTCGAGCCGCACGAGCGCTATGTCCTCGGCCTCCTGGCCCAAGAAAGAAGCCAGGAGGAAGTCTATGAGGCCAGCCAGTTGGCCAAAAGTCAGACGCAAAAGGTCCTCTACGCCCTGGCCTGCACGGGCGCGGCCGGCCCGGCCCTCCCCCGCTCCCGGAGCAAAACGCCCACCGATTTTTCCTTTGCCGAATACGATAAAATCCTGACCGTTTTTAAGGAAAAGACCGCCATCATTTTTCGCTACATCTCCAAGGAGATCGGCCCGGTGGCGGCCAGCGTCATGAGCAAAAGCCTGGAAGAGGTCAACGCCTGGCTCGGCCCCAACACCCCCAAGATCACCCTCAACTCCGACGGCTGCCCCGAGCTGAAGCCTTTGCTCCGCGCCCACGGCGGACTCTTCCGCGAGGATGACGAGCGGAATCTCAGCCGGATCCTGGACGAGATACTGGCCGCTCAGGTCCTGATGGTGAAAAGAACGCTGGGCAACGAGCATGAGGCCGCCCTGATCCGGGCGCTCGAACGATGAAGGGTCCGGCGCTCTCCCGACGGCAGCTCCTGGGCCTGCTCCTGCTGGTGACCCTGCTGGCCGTCTGGCTTGTGGTGAAGCTTGTCGTCTAAAAAAAGAGTTGTCCTCATCCTCCTCGGCCCGACCGCCGTGGGCAAGAGCGCCCTGGCCATGGACCTGGCCCTCCGTTTCAACGGGGAGGTTATCAACGGCGATTCCAGGCAGGTCTATCGAGGCTTCGATATCGGAACGGACAAACCGTCTGCCGAGGACCGCCGGCTGGTGCCCCACCATGTGCTGGACGTAGTGGACCCGGAACAACAGTTCAGCGCCGCGGACTTCGTCCGGCTGGCGGTGGAGGCCGCGAACTCCATCCTGGAGCGGGGGAAGCTGCCCATCGTCGTGGGCGGCAGTGGGCTGTACCTTAAGGCTTTGGTGGACGGTCTATTCCCCGGGCCGGGCCGCGATACCGAAATTCGGCGCCGGCTGCGCCGGCAGGCCGAGGCCGAAGGCCTGGAAAGCCTGTACCGCAGGCTGGAGGCGACGGACCCGGCCTATGCCCGGAAGATCAGCCCCCAGGACGAGGTCCGCATCATCCGGGCCCTGGAAGTCTTCACCCTGACCCAGGTTCCTCTGTCGGTCCACTTCAGCCGCACCGAATCCTCCCTCAAGGATGTTCAGACGGTCAAAATTGGGTTAAAATTGGAAAGAAAAGAACTCATTCAAAGGATAGAAACCAGAGTGGACAGAATGTTTAAAGGGGGCCTGGTCGAGGAGGTCCGGACGCTTCTCGGCCGGAGTGTTCCTCCCGACGCCCCTCCCTTCCAGGCTTTGGGCTACCGGCATGTTCGGCGATACCTAAAAAACGAGATTTCCCTCGAGCAGGCCGCCGGCCTGACCAAGCAGGACACCCGCCGATTCGCCAAGCGCCAGATGACCTGGTTCGGCAAGATGCCGGGCGTGGCCTGGTTTGAGGCCGATGACCTCCCCACCGTGGCCGACCATGTCCAGCATCACCTGTAGATCCATGGAACGCGCCATCCTGGTCAACCTGTCCACTTCGGCCCGGGAAAAGGCCGAGGCCGAAGACTCCCTCAACGAATTGGCCGGCCTGGTCCGGGCCGCCGGAGGTAAGGTTGTCCAGCGCGCCAGCCAGTCCCGGCCCAAGCCCAGCCCCCGGTATTTCGTCGGCCAGGGCAAGGTCCAGGAGCTGGCCGGCATGGCCGCGGACCTCCAGGCCGATTTGATCGTTTTTGACCACAACCTGACGCCGGTCCAGCAGCGCAGCCTGGAGAACAGCCTGGACCTCAAGGTCATCGACCGGACCCAGCTCATCCTGGACATCTTCGCCCAACGGGCCCACAGCAACGAAGGCAAGCTCCAGGTCGAGCTGGCCCAACTGAGCTACCTCCTGCCGCGTCTGGTGGGACGGGGCACGGCCCTTTCCAGGCTGGGCGGCGGAATCGGAACCCGGGGGCCGGGCGAAAAGAAGCTGGAGGAGGACCGGCGCCGCATCCAGGACAAGATCTCCAAGATCAAGCGGGAAATCAAAGGCCTCCAGATGCGTCGGGCCAATCAGCGGACAAGCCGCAAACGGTCGCCCGTGCCGGTCGTTTCCCTGGTGGGCTACACCAGCGCCGGCAAGTCCACTCTGTTCAACACGCTGTCCCGGGAGCATGTTTTCACTTCGGCCATGCTATTCGCCACTCTGGACCCCGTCCTGCGCCGGGTCTATTTTTCCGACGGCCTCTACTTTCTGCTGAGCGATACGGTCGGCTTCATCCGCAAGCTGCCGGTGGAGCTCATCACCTCTTTCCAGGCCACTCTGGAGGAGATACGCGAGGCGGACTGCATCTGTCACGTCATCGACCTGACTTCGGCCCAGGCCGACGAGCAGGCCAAAGCCGTAGAGCGCATTCTGTCCCAGATCGGCGCCGGCGGCATCCCCCTCCTCCGCGTTTACAACAAGATCGACCTCCTGCCCAACAAAGACGAGCTCTTGGCCCTCAACGGGCCGGCCGGCCGGGAACGCCGCGTGTATCTGGCGGCCAAAACCGGAGAGGGCACCGCAGACTTGAAGCGGATTCTGCGGGAAACGCTCTTCCGGGACATGAGGCTGTTCCATGTGCGGCTGCCGCTGGGCCAACGATCCCTGCTCGACCAGTTGGCCGGCCGGGGCGTCATCCTCAAAGCCACCGAGAACACAGACCATGTGGACTTGACCTTAATAGCCAGGCCGGAGTCCGTCCGGAGCTTCCTGCCTGACTCTAGCGAAGGAGAAAAGCCATGCTGAAGAAGACCGCTGTTCTGATTCTGGTGGTGGCCGCCGGCTGGGCCTGCCTCACTTCGTTCAAACCCCCGTCCTTCCGTATCGAGAGCCTACCCCCCGGCCTGGTTACCGAATTGACCCTCGAGCAGCGGATCATGCTCGAGGAAGCCTGGGCCCGGGTCAAGCAGGGAGATGCCAAGGGCGCCGAAAAGCTCTTCCTCCGGCTCGGCCAGGCCAGCCCCTTTTACAACGCCGGGCTGGGCTACGTCGCCTTTCTCCAGGATCAGTATCCCGAGGCGGAAGCCTATTTCCAAGAATCCCTGCGCCGGCACCCGGACTTGGGCCTCAGCCACCTCGGACTGGGCCAACTCTACCAGGCCACGGGCCGGGAAGAGTTGGCCTTCAACGAATACATGGAAGTCCTTAAAACCGAGCCGGAGAACGCCTGGGTTCTCGAGCAGAGCGAGGCCATCCGCCGGCGGCAGACCGAAGCCCTGCTGCGGGAGGGAGTGGCCCTCTATGAGCAGGGACAAGTGGAGCCGAGCAAAGCCGCTTTCAACAAAGCGCTCCATTATTCCCCCAACTCCCTGGAAGCCCACCTGAACCTGGTCCGCCTCTACAAGAAAGAGAACCAGACGGAGAATGTCCTTTTCCATCTCAAGGCCGCCGCGGCCATTGACGCCAAGAACAAAAACGTTCTGGAGGAGTACGGCGATATAGCCTACCGCTCCGGACAGTGGGGGCGCAGCCTGGAGGCCTACGAAAAACTGGCCGAACTCGAGCCGCGGAACAAAGATTATCAAAGCCGGATCGAGAGCTTGAAAAACCGCCTGGGAATTTTCGAGCTGCCCAGCCAGTACGACATGATTCCATCCTCGGCGGCCGTCACCCGGGAAGAGACGGCCGCCCTCCTCGGCGTCAAGCTCAAGGACTATCTGGGCGACGCGGGCGACAAGCCGCCGGTCATCATCGACGTGGCCACCTCTTGGGCCTCCAAGTTCATCCTCAAGGCCGCCTCGCTGGGGCTGATGGAGGCCTATGCCAATCACACCTTCGAACCCCAGCGGGCCATGACCCGGACCGAGATGGCCAAAGTGCTGATGAACCTGGTCGAGTTTCTGAGCCGGCGGGGCTTCCGCTTCATCCGCCAGTACCCGCCCCAGATGATCCACATCAGCGACGTTTCGTCCGACAACATCTTCTACCAGCCCATCGCCGACGTCGTGTCCCTCGAACTCATGGGGCTCGGGCCGGACAAGTCCTTCCGGCCCGAACAGGGAATGTCCGGCCGGGAAGCCATCAAGATTTTTGATTTGATATTGGCCCTGTTGAAATAGGTCCGTCCGACGGCCATGGCCAGTGCTTTCCCCCGCTCCCCCGCCCCGCCGGCCCGGGACGGGCTGTGGACCTTGCCCAATATCCTGAGCTTGCTGCGCATCGCGGCCGTCCCCTTTTTCCTGTGGGCCATGATCGGCCGGCAGCCCCTGGCCGCCCTGATCCTGTTCGCGGCCGCCGGCCTGACCGACTTCCTCGACGGCCTGGCCGCCCGTTCCCTCGGCCTGAGGTCGGCCTGGGGGGCGGTTCTCGACCCGGCCGCGGACAAAATCCTAATGACCGCCGCCTATGTGGCCTGCTCCCTGCCCGCGCTCAGCAAGCCCAATGTGTTGCCGCTGGCCCTCGTCATTTTGGTCATCGGCCGGGACGTGGCCATCGCCCTGGGGGCGCTGGTGCTCCGCCGTCTGACGGCCAAGAAAAGCTTTTCGCCTTCTTGGTGGGGCAAGGTCAGCACGGTCTGCCAAGTCGCTTGCCTTTTCCTGGTGCTTTTGTTCAATGCCCTGAGGGTCAGGATGGACATCCCCCTGACCGTGATGTATCTTCTCACCGCCTCCGCCACGGTGATATCGGGCGGTTACTATTTCTGGGTTGGATTTTTAAAAGAATTTAAGCGTTCTACTTGACGCCTTTGTCGATGAACCCCTTGCGCAGGGTCATCCACAGGATCCTGATCTCCAGGCCCAGCGACCAGTTCTGAATATAATAGAAATCGTACTCCAGACGCTTCTCGATGGACGTTTCCTGCCGCAGGCCGTGGACCTGGGCCCAGCCGGTGATCCCCGCCTTCATCCTGTGACGGAGCATGTACTTGGGGATCTTCTCCCGGAAATCCTTGACGAAAAACGGCCTTTCCGGCCGGGGCCCGATGAGGCTCATTTCGCCGCGGAAGACGTTGACCAACTGGGGGAACTCGTCGATGCTGTACTTGCGCAGGAAGCGTCCGAGGCGGGTCATCCGCCTGTCTCCGGGGCGGCACATCACCGGCCCGCTGTCCTTTTCCGCGTCGCTGACCATGGTCCGGAATTTGATGACCTCGAACTCTTTGCCGTCCAGCCCCACCCTCTGCTGTTTGTAAAAAATCGACCCTCGGGAAGTCAGCTTGATGATGATGCCCACCGCCAGGAACAGGGGCGACAGCACAAGGAGCATGACCGCCGAGGAGACAAGGTCGATCAACCTCTTAAGGACCAGCTTTCCCCCGCGCAGGGACACGTCGTCCAAAGAGATGACCGGGATGCCGTCCAGGTCCTGGATGTTGGCCTTGAGCGTTAAAAGCTGGAAAAGGTCGGGGATGAGGCGCACCCGCACGGTGTACTTGTGGACGATCTTGAGCGTCTCCAGGATCTGGGCATAGTTGTTCAGGTCGAGGGCGACGTACACCTCCTGGATGTCCCCGGTTTCCAAGACCGAGCCCAGCTCTCCAACCGGCCCCAGGACCTTGATGCCCCCGTCGATGTCGATGGTCGAGCCCGGCGGACGCTCGTTGTCCAGGAAGCCCTTGAGCACGAACCCCAGGTCCTTGTACTGGACGATTTTTTGGGCCACTGTCCGGCCCATCTCCCCGGCTCCCACGATAAGGACGTTCTGCAGGTTGAGCCCTTTGGCATAGCGCCGCTTCATGACGAAGTAGATCTGGTTGCGCAGGAAGGAGACGAGCAGGATGACCGCCACAAAATACACGGCCAGGAAACCGTGGGACAGCTTGAAGGTGATGCGGAAAAGCGGCGAAGAGCCGGTGCTGTAGGCGTACAGGTAATTCAAAATGGCCAGGGCCAGAAGGATGGTCAGAATGGCGTTGAGGGTGATGAGGATGAAATCATCGAATTTGGTCCGCTTCAGCCGGGTGCGGTAGAAACCCTGGAGGTAGAAAATAAAAATATGGAGGCCCAGAAAAAGAGGCAAGGTGGCGACATAAGAGGCCAGGGGCGGGACGCCTTTGACCGGGTCCACGGGGATGATGTAGGTGTAGAAGCGGAAGGCATAGGAATAAAAGAAGGCGCCCACCACGCCCAAGACATCGCTCAGCAGGAACAGGCCGATGAGCCGGACCCGTTTCTGGGTGATCACCGCCGCCCCTCAAACTTCGCCCAGGCCCGCCGGATGAAATGATGGATCTTTTTCTTGAAAATCTGCCGGGAAAATCTCATGGCGTTTCTACGGGCGGCGCTTTTATTAAAGGCGAGCCCCTGGAAATTGTCAAGGGCGCCGGCCAGGCCGGCCGCGCTCAATGCCTCGAACAGCAGGCCTGTTTTTCCGGGCAGGACAGTCTCCCGGGCGCCGCCCCGCCGGTAAGCGATGACCGGCAGGCCGCAGGCCTGGGCTTCCAGGGTGGCGATCCCGAAATCTTCCTCCCAGGGCTGGAGGAGGGCCCGGCCGCCCCGATAAGCCTGTCTCAGGTCCTCGGCCGGGAGGCTCCCCAGAAAACGGATGTTCGATTTGGCGGAGCGGCGGAGTTTTCGGAATTCAGGCCCCTGGCCGACAATCCACAGCTCCTGGCCGGTGCGGTTGAAGACCTCCACGGCCAGGTCGATCCTTTTATAAGGCACCAGGGCCGAGACGATAAGAAAGTAGGAACCGGCGGCCGATGAGGCGGCCGGCTTGAAAAAGTCCGTATCCACAGGGGGCGGAATGACTTCGGCCTCGCGGCGATAGTACTTTTCAATGCGCCGGGCGACGTTCCTGGAGTTGGCCACAAAGATATCGGTTCGGGCCGAGGAGGCGACATCCCAAACGCGGAGGGCGCTGATGACGGGCGGGATGAGCCAGCGGGAAAAAACTCCCAGCCGGCCGGGGGAAAAGTAGGCGAAATACTGGTTCCAGGCATAACGCATGGGCGAGTGGATGTAGCTGATGTGAAGGGCGTCCGGCCGCGGAATGACGCCCTTGGCCGCGCAATGCGAGCTGGAAACGACCAGGTCGAATTCCTGGAGGTCGAAAAGCTCCACGGCCAAAGGAAAGAGCGGCAAGTAGGAACGGTAATGGCGCTTGGCCAGGGGCAGGCGCTGCAGGAAGCTGGAGCGGATGGCCTTCCCTTCGATATCCGCCGACTGGCTGCCCCGCACATGGAACAAGGTGTAGATGGGCGCTTGGGGGAAGAGCTCGGCCAGGACTTCCAGAACTTTTTCCCCGCCTCGCTGTCCGGTGAGCCAATCGTGGACTAAAGCGATTTTTTTGGGCAGCATTAGGCGGAATTATAAAAGCGGGTTTGGGGAATGTCAAACAGAGGCCGGCCGCCTGACTTGACAATGCGCGGGGAACACGATTTAATTCCTTTCGGGACAGAGTTTTGGGGAACGGCATGGAACGAAAATTCCGCGCACAGAAGGCCTTTCCATTGGCGCTCTGTCTTCTCCTTTGCTTCCTCGTTCGAAACTCCTCCTGGCCGGCGGCCGCTACGGTCACGGAGAGAATCACCCCGGTTTATGACCTGTTCATCGGTTTCACGGCGAGCGGCGATTGCTCGCCCCTGAGGGTCCAATTTCGGAAGCTTTCCGTCGAGACCGTGTTCCGCGACCTCAGGTTCAAGTTCAGTCCAGTGACCATCGGGACAAAAACGTACGACTGGACGATAGCCTCCCTGAACAGCCCCCTCCTGCTCATGTCCATCGCCGGAATCAAGGGCGAGGGCACGATCTCAGACCATGACCTTTGCCCCACCTGGGACACTGACGCCAACGGAAAACCTCTTAAAGCGACGTTGGCCGAGCTTAAGGCTAAGATAAAGCCTCTGGTCTGGCCCCTACCCCGGCAAAAGATTCCGCCCATCCAAGGCAAAATATTAAGTAATATCCCCAAAAGCGCCTCCGACCCGGACTTGGTGCCGCTGGTTCCCTTTTCGCCCTACGTCTTGGAGTTCACCACCAACATTGAACCGGGAGCGAGCAAGATCACCCTGGAGGGTTCGGATGCCGAGCTGCGGCTCACCGACATCCGGTGTTATGCCGAACTGCCCGTCACCGACCTACTGGCGGGAAAAGATATTTCCCAAGAGTATTCTTACGAGCATCATCAGGTCGGCAATCCCGGAACGCTGACCATCCGTTTCATCCCCGCCAAGAAAAAGCCTTAAAGGGCCGCCTCAAAGAGATTCGCTCCCCCGGCGTCCGCTTCATTCAAATTATGGGCCGCGGAATCGAGGATGGCGGGCCGGCTGGGCGGCCAGGGATCAATCCGACTTCTCGGCCACCTGCCGCCCGCTATCAACGGCCTTGCGGAAGGTTCTCTTGGGGAGACGGCCCGGCTCGCTGCCGCCATTTGGTTCTGTCGATGCGGAGGATCTCGAACCTGCCATATTTTCGATTTTCCACAGAATCTTCCACGATCAAGCCGGCTAGTTTTTTGAAGTTATTTAATGAAACATTGAAAAAAGTGCCGCCTCCTTCGAGGACCAAATATTTGACTTTGTATTTTTGGATATTCTTCAATAGCCGTTCTTCATACAGGCGAAAATCATCTGAATCTAAAAGAGGCATCGTGTATCCCGGGTGAAACCAGAGCTAAGGATTTACGGAAGGCCGGCGAGTCAAATCCCAAAAATGCCGAACAGCTTTATCTCCCTGGGGGATTATCGTTTCTTATCTTCTCTGCCGGAGAAACATGCCGGCCAGCATCCTCAATTCGTCCAGGACGACCTTGGGTCTTAAGGAGGTGTTTGAAAACCGGTAGGTGATGGGGACCTCGATGATGCTGAGCCGGTTGCGGTAGGCAAACATCAGGGCTTCCACGTGAAAATCGAAAGATTTGGCCTGAAAAGTCCTATTTAAAAGCAGCTCCACAGCCCGGCGGGAATAGCGCCTGAAGCCCGAGGTCACATCCCGGAAATGAGAGGGGAGAAGGCGCCACCGCCAGGAGGCGAAAGCCAGGTTGAAGAGCAGCCCGGCCGAAAAGCTGAAAAATTTGCGGTAAAGGGGCACATCGGTGCGGACGGTCCGTACGCCCAGCACGACATCCGCCGGCGGTGCGTCGAGAAACCGGCCGAGTTCATTCGGGTCATGGCTCAGGCCTGCGTCCATGGTGATCACATAACGGTAGGGCCGGCCAAGGGCGTACTTCATCCCGTCCAGCACGGCCCGGGGGATATGGGTGTTTTTTTCATGGGTGAGACAAGCGACGCCGGGATAAGACTTGACAATATCCTCGGTCCGGTCGCGACTGGCGTCGTTGACCACTAGGACGTCGGCCCAGGGCCGGGTCAACTCGATGAGACGGCCGATGCTCTCCTCTTCATTGTAGGCGGGAATGACGACGAGGGTTTCTTTTGAAGACGTCATGGACTCGAATGTTTTTCTTTTAATACCATAATATCTTCAGGCGTGTTGACGTTGACATAGGTGGAGGCCAGGGGGAAATAGAGGACCGGCTTTCCGTCGTCGATGGCGCATTGGATGAGGTCCGGGAGCTCTTTCTCCTGACGCAGCTGGTTAATGGGAGTCAGGGGGATATAATCGAAGATGTCATTTTTAAAGAGAATATTCCCCGTGCCCATAATATTGTTCATGGGGTTTTTGGGTTTCTCCACCAAGCGGAAAATTCTTTTCGACTGAGCGTCGGCCAGCACAGAATACGTCTTTCCGATCCTACTAGGGTCGTCCACATTAACCACGCCGCAGGCCGCAAAGGCCTGACTCTCACGGAAAAAACGGAGGAAAGTGGTATGCTCGGGGTTGACAAAAAATTCGTCGGCCAGCAGAAGCATGAAATCCGCCTGCTCGATCGTCGGCCGGCTGCATTCGATGGCATGAACCAAACCCCGCTGTTCCCGCTGGATGACATATTTGACCGGGATGTCGCGGTAGCGATTGCCGACGGCATTGATGATTTGTTCGGCCATATAACCCACCACGATCACGATCTCCCGCACGGCCAGGTTGACCGCATTATTGAGGCTGTATTCTATGAGACGCTTCTCTCCAAACTCCAACATGGCCTTGTTGAAATCGTCGGTGTATTCCCCCAATCGTTTTCCGCGGCCGCCGGCTAAGATGAGCGCTTTCAGTTCTTTGGCTTCAGGCATCGGCGAATAACTCCCTGTTCGCTTTCACCCAGTCGATTAGCTTCTCAACTCCCTCTCTGGGCCGGACGCGGGGCTTCCAGCCCGTCGCTTTATTGAACCGCTTCGAATCTGCCACAAAATACCTCAGGTCGCCCCGGCGGTCGGGCTCGAACTGGACTTGCGGCTTGCCCCCCGTCAGCTCTTCGATCAGCTTAATTGATTCCAGGAGGGAAATCATGTTTCCCTCTCCGCCGCCGATAGTATAAATGCCGGGGACAGGAGTCTTGTAAAAGGCGTCAAAAGCCTCACAGACGTCATCGGCGAAAAGGATATCCCGGAGCTGCTTGCCCGTGCCGAATATGGTGATGGGCAGTCCCAGGAGAGAGCGGATGACGAAATTGGCCACCCAGCCGTGATCTTCACCCCCGAACTGGTAGCGCCCGTAAATTCCCGTCAACCTGAAACAGGCAATTTTCATCCCATAGGTGTCGATATAGGATTGGGCATAAATCTCATCACAGCGCTTGGAAGCATGAAGAGGGGTCACCGTGCCCTGGAGGAGCGGCTCGTCCTCGTCTATGGCGGCCGGCTTCCGGACATAGCGGGTCGCTTCTTCTTTAAGCTCAGAATTGATCTTTTCCGGGCCATAGGTATGGATACTGGAACAGATAGCGGCCGGAACCTGGAGCTGCCGGGCGACTTCCAAGACATTGAACGTTCCCGCCACATTGGTGGAGAAGTCAAGTTCCGGATTTTCCCAGGAGATGGTCATGGCCGGCTGGGCGGCCGTGTGGCAGAGATAATCGCACTTTTTGGAATGGCGGAGCAAGCTGGCCTTGTCCCGAATATCGCACACGGCGACCAGGACGCCATGTTTCTTCAACACGGCTTTGTTATGGAGGCGAGCTCCAGGCTTCATATACGGATTGCGCAGGAACTCGTGCTTGGCCAGGTTGTCATAGGCTATGACCTCAGCTCCCTGGCGGCGAAAGTAGAGACAAAGATTCGTGCCTAAGAAGCCGCATCCTCCGGTGACCAGGACTCTCATGGACGTCGCCGCCTAGCGCGTGACGCCCACCTTGACGTTGAGCAGCTCGTCCGAGCCGCCCGGCCTTTTCTCGCAGATGACGCCGTTCCGGCAGCGCCAAGCCTTCTTGCTGCCAGTGTTCACCTTCCAGAAGAAATTGTCCCACTCTTTTTGTTTGAAGTGATACAGGTTGGTGTGCAGCTTGCAGCGCCGCCAGTCTCCGCAGGTGGACAGAACGTTGTTCTCGGTGATGAGCTTGAGCACGTCGGTATTGGGCGTATAAACCATATGCGACTTGGGGAACCTGATGATAAATCGCTTTATCTCCGCATTCCCCGCCCCTCCGACCACATCGACGTTGAAGGGCATACTGGTGGTGGTTCCGCCCAGGACCGAGCCGAAGGTCCCACCCTTAATCCTGGAGGTCTCTTTGCGGCTGGTGTTGACCTGCCAGTACAATCCTTGCCAGGTTTGTTGGCGAATATGGTAGAGATAGGATTTCACCTTCCGGACTTCCCAGTCCCTTCCGTAGGACAGGACATTTCCCTCGGCCGTGATCTGGAAAGTTCCGGACTGGGGCTCATAAACGAGATAGGCGCCCTGGAAATTCAGGGTGAAATGCTTCGGCATCGCCAGGGGAAGGACTCCGGGCTGCGGAGCTTCGAGAACGGGCGTTTCCTCCTCTTCCGGAGCCGGCGCAGGTTCTTCGGGAGCCGGGGGCGCTTCCTGGGGCTGAGGCATCTGAATCAGGCAGGCCACGCCGACGGCCAGAAACAGGATCAAGATCGAGGATTTAAAAATTTTGTCAATCATATACCCTCCATTCCGGACATACCGAGAATACGGCTGACCAATATATAAGGGCCTGGCCGAAATAAGTCAAGATGAATACGCGCCGGCTACAATTCTCGTTTAGTGACAGTCATCGAAATCCCCAATCTATTTCGGTAATGAGTTAGCTGTCACCAAATTCACAGATTCAAATAGAGGTCCTGGGTGTTGTCGATCATACATTTCAGGCCGAAGCGCGGGGGGATGGCCGTCCGGGCAGCTTTGGCCAGCCTCTTGGCTAGCGTTTTGTCTTTAAGCAACAGCACGACCGCCGAGGCCAGGGCAGAAGAGTCGGCCGGAGGGATGAGGAGCCCTGTTTTCATGTCCTCGATGACTTCCGGGCTTCCATCCACGGCCGTGGCCACGATGGGCTTGCAGAGATAGGCCGCCTCGACCAGCACATAGGGCAGGCCTTCCCAGAGAGAAGGAAGGACGAAAACATCAAAGAGGTTGAGGAGGTCAGGGACATTCGGCCGCTCGCCTAGAAAGAGCAGGACATCCCCGACGCCGCGCCGGACGGCCTCCTGCTCCAACTCTTGACGGAGAGGCCCGCCGCCGACGACAACGATTTTCGCCCCAGGAAAAGAGCTGCGAATCTGGGGAGCGGCCTGGATGAGGTAGGTCAGGCCTTTCTGCCGGTGCAGCCGGGCGACCGTCCCAACCAAGGGACCGGCCGTTTGAAGCCCGAGCTCCATCCTCAATTTTTTCGCCTCTGCTCCGGGTTTCAACAGGCCGAGGTCGACTCCGTTCCTGATGATGTGCATCTTCGATTCAGGGGCCAGCCGGAGTCCCTTCCCTTTTTCCCAGTCAGCCCGGCAGACAAAAATCAGGGCATCGGTCAAGCGGCCCAGGCGCCTCTCCAGGTCGATGTAAGCCTGGCGTAAAATCGGGTTTCGGTAATGAAGATAATGGAGGCCGTGGAGCGTGTGGACGACCTTGACGCGGCTCTTGCGGGCGGCCAGCCGGCCGTACAGCCCGGCCACACCGCCGTGGGTGTGGAGGATCTCGACGGCGTTCTCCTCGAGCACCCGGCGGATGTCGCTGAGGATGCTGAGTCTTAGCGTCTTTTCAAGCTTGAGGGGATGATGGCGGACGCCGGCTTTCCGGAGCTCCTCAATTAATGGGCCGGCCGGGGCCGAGGCGACGGAGACTTCGAATTTGCGCCGGTCCAGGTTCTGCGCCAGGAGCAGCACGGTCCTCTGCCCGCCGCCCAGGAAGGGCTTATCGATCATTTCCAGGACCTTGATCTTTTTCATGTCCTTCTTCACCGCTCTCCTTTCCTTCTCGCTTTGAGCAGGCCCAGCAAGTCCCGGCGGAATGCTCTGGCCTCTTCCTTCTTTGAACCGAACATGCCTCCCAGACGGACCAAAAGCCGGAGATAAAATTTCAACAGCCGCTGCGACGAAACCGAGTTGTGCTTTTCATAAAAATAGAGCTGGCTCTTGCGGTACTCCAGCCGGCTGAAATGCGGGGCTCCGGCCGTCGAGGCGCCGCCGGCATGGAAGACTCGTGCCTGGGGGAGAAAAACCACCCGGAGGCCTTGCTCCCTGATCCGGTAGCAGAGGTCGATGTCCTCAAAGTAAAGGAAGATTTTTTCGTCGAACTCGCCGACCTTCTCCAGGACTTCGCGGCTGGTCATTAGGCAGGCGCCGCTGACCCAGGCGACCGGACGTTTATGTCTGAGTCGGCTGAGGCGACGTTTACGCCAGGCGTTAAGAACGCTCTTGCGGGCCAATTCCCTTAAGAAAGTGACCTTGCCCCCGAAAGAGACTTGAAAAGCATTCTCGTCGAAGACAAGGACCGGACCGACTGCTCCGATGCCCGGATCCCGGCTTAGTTCCTCCAGGAGCAGGCTGAGGCTGCCGGGAAAGGCCGTGGTGTCGGGGTTCAAGAACAGCACGAACTCGCCGCGGCTCAGCCCCAACCCCTGGTTATTGGCCTTGGCAAACCCGAGGTTTTCGCCATTCCGGACGAGCTTCACATCTGGAAACCGCCGGGCAACCATGTCCGGGCTTCCATCCGTGGAAGCGTTATCCACGACCAGGACTTCCCAGTCCTTTCCCGCTCTTTCTTTCTCGACCGAAGCCAGACACTGCGCCAGCCCAGCTCCGCCGTTGCGGTTGACGATGATGACCGAAAGCTCAGCCACGGCCCGGCCGCTCCTTCCCGGCCTCCCTCAGGACATCCTTGAAAACGCGCTCAAGCTTTCTCACTTGAGGCTCTATTCGGAAACGCTCCGCCACGGTCCGTCGGCCGGCGCGGACGACGGCCGCCACTTCCGCTTTCTTCAAAGCATAGAATTTTTCTATGGCCGCGGCCAAGGCCTCCGGGCTGGCCGATTCAACAAGAAATCCATTCTTTCCATGTTGAACGATCTCGGGCAGCCCTCCTGTCCGCACGGCCAAGACAGGGATACCGGCGGCCATGGCTTCCACCGTTGTCCGGCCGAAGGATTCAATCCGGGAAGCTGAAACCAGGAGGTCCATCAAGCCCAAGGCGGAAAACACATCCTCCACATAGCCGGCCAGGACGACCCGGTCCTCAAGCCCCAGGCCCTGGATTTCCCGGTGGAGAGAGGCTATGGTCCGGGGATCGGCGGCCGCGCCGACAATAAGGAGCTTCAAGCCTTTCACTCGCCGGCCGGCCAAACCGGCCGCCCTCACGAGTTCAAGCTGGCCTTTTTCCGGCGCGATCTTGCCCACTACGCCGACCACCCGATCCCCCTTTTTCAGGCCGAGCCGCTGTCCCAAGCCGCCGTCGAAGCCCTGTCCCCGGGGAGGGAGGCTCACCCCGTTATAGACCACCTCGACCGGACCCGAGCCCTGAAAAGGCCTGGCGCTGGCCAGGGAGTTGACCACAACCCGCCGCGACCAGCGGCGGATGGTCCTCACCAGCCGCTTGTTCCCAAGGAAAAAGGACAACAGAGGCCGCTCCCCTGACAAGATTTCGTGGATGATCCAGACATGGGGCCGCCGCGCCAGCCGCGCCGCCCAAGCCCCGCCTACGGCCGCTGCGGAGTTGGAGCAGACAAGCGCCACATCTTTTTCCAGGATCAACCTTTTAAGCTTAAAGACAGCCCGCAGATTCCACAGCCAGGCCAAGGGCTGCTTCCAAACCTGCCTTCGGTCCGTGAGCCACCACTTCATGGGCACCACCGCGGTCGGCAGGCCGGCTTCCTCTGCTTCGACCAGCAGAGGGCCGGACCGAGGGACAACGAGATAGGGCCTGAAAGCGCGACGGTCGAGCTCCCCGAGCGTCTGCAGCAGCATCCGCTCGGCGCCGTTGAGCTCAGCGGTGTGGGAGACAAAAAGTATCCGGGACTTATGAGATGAAGAAAGGGTCGGCATGGGCTAGCTCAAGCTCCGATAAAGGTCAAGCGTCCGGCGGGCGGTGGCCGTCCAGCTGAACGCCCGGGCGCGGGCCTTTCCCCGGACGACAAGCTTCCGGCGCAGCCCTTCATCCTCGAGCAACTTGATGACGGCCGCGGCCATGTCTTCGGGCTGAGAAGGGTCGAAATAGACCGCCGCTTCTCCACCCACTTCGGGCATGGCCGAAGTGCGCGAAGCGGCCACCGGCAGGCCGGAAGCCATGGCTTCCAGAATGGGCAGGCCGAACCCTTCGGCCAGCGAGGGGAAGACGAAAACGGCCGCCAGCCGGTAAAGTCGTCGCAGCTCGGCGTCTGGGACGTAGCCGATGACGCGGATTTTTTCTTCAAGCCCGGTCCGGCGGATGCGGTCCAAGACATTCTCATAATCGCCGCCGCGCCTTCCGGCAATGACCAGCGGTATCTTCTCCGCCCGGCCGTGGACGATCCGCAGGGCCTGGACCAGGCCCGTGAGGTTCTTCCTGGGCTCAAAGGCCCCCACAAACAACAGAAACCGTTCGGGCAAATCGAGGGAGCGGCGCGCCGCGGCCAACTCCTCCGCCGGCGGCTCCTCGAAAAACACGGGGTCCAGCCCGAGCGGAATGGCCCGGACTTTGTCCTTGTCGGCCGAGAGCCGCTCCAAAATGACGCTCCGGGAATACTCGGAGATGGTGATCACCGCGTCGGCCCGTTCCACCGCCCGGCCGACGCTCTTCACGAAAGTGCGCCGAGCTTCTTTATCCGCCAGCTCCGGATGCTCCAGGAAAAAAAGGTCGCAGACGGTGATCACCTTTTTACCGTCGGTGGGCAGGAAGAGGGGCACGGGCGAATGGGTCAGGTCGAGCCGGGCGCGGAAAAAAAGGTCCAGTCTCGGCCATCCCAGCCTGTACCACAGAAAATTCAGGACCCTGACCGGAAGACGGAGGTCCCGAAAATGCATTTTGGCGAAAGCGGGAAGCCCGGCCGAGGGAAAACGGTCTTTCCAGGAAGAGGAAAAAAGAAAATATTCGTTGTGGCGGTCAAGGGCCGCCAGCTCGCGGAGCAGGTTCCGGAAATAGACGCCCACGCCCGTCTCTTGGCGCAGGAAAGGACGCAGGTCGAACCCGATGCGCATCGCGGCCCTAAATGTATGCGGTTGCTGGACGAAAGTCAATTTGGCCGGCCGGCTTGCCACTTCTTCGACCGAATGATATTATAGGCGACTAAAAAGAGGAGAAGGGAATGACCCCATTCGACAAAATCGCCAAGCGCATCGATTCCTCCCGCGATGAGATGATCGACCTCCAGGTCAAGCTCTGCGCCCTGCCGGCCATCGCCCCGGCCAGCGGGGGCGAAGGCGAAATGAAAAAAGCGGAGTTTCTCCTGGACTTCCTGAAACGCAGCGGCTTCCAGGACATCACCCTCCTCCAGGCCCCCGACCTGGAGGCGCCGGCCGGGTATCGGCCCAACATCCTGGCCTGGTACAAAGGCCGCAGCTCGGCCCGCACGGTGTGGGTCATGACCCACCTGGACGTCGTGCCGGCCGGCGAACTGTCTCAATGGCGGGGCGACCCCTTCAAGGCCTGGGTGGAGGGCGGAAAAATCTACGGCCGGGGGACGGAAGACAACCAGCAGGATATGGTCGCCTCCCTGTTCGCCGTCAAAGCCTTCCGCGAAGAAGGCCTTCAGCCCCCTTATGACCTGGCCGTGGCCCTGGTGGCCGATGAGGAGACGGGCAGCGATAAAGGCATCGGCTATGTCCTGGACAACTCCAAGGCCTTCCGCAAGCAGGACCTGATCATCGTCCCCGACGCGGGCAGCCCGGACGGCACGCTCATCGAAGTGGCCGAGAAGAGCATCCTCTGGCTGAAGTTCAAAACGCTGGGCAAACAGGCCCACGGCTCGACGCCGGAAAAGGGCATCAACAGCTTCAAGGCCGCCAGTTTCCTGGTGACCGAACTGGAGAAGTTGTACAAGGCCTTCCCCCTGGTCAACCCCCTCTTCGACCCGCCCATCTCCACCTTCGAGCCGACCAAGAAAGAGGCCAACGTCCCCAACATCAACACCATCCCCGGCGACGACGTCTTCTACATGGACAGCCGCATCCTGCCCAAGGTTCCGGTGGAGGACGTGCTCGTCCAGATCAAAGCTCTGATCGGCCGCATCGAGCGGAAGTTCAAGGTCAAGGTCCAGCTCGAGGAAGTGCAGAAAGCGGCGGCCGCTCCGCCCACCGCCGTGCGGGCCCCCGTGGTCCAGGCCCTAAAGAAGGCCGTCCAGGAGGTTTACCACGTCAAAGGCCGGGCCAGGGGCATCGGCGGCGGCACGGTGGCCGCCCTCTTCCGGCGGGCCGGGTTCAACGCCGCCTGCTGGTCGAAGCTGGACGACACGCTCCACCAGCCCAACGAATACTGCCTGATCGAGAACATGATGGGCGACGCCAACGTCTTCGCCCACGTCTTCCTGCAGGAATGACGAAATTCATCCTGGCCCTGACCACCGTGCCCGACGAGGACAAGGGCCGGGAAATCGCCCGCGCCCTGGTCGAGGGCCGGCTGGCCGCCTGTGTCACGGTCGGCCCGGCTTCCCGGTCAACCTACTGGTGGCAGGGCAAGGTCTGCGAGGACAAGGAATACGTCCTGCTCATCAAGACCCGCCGCGAGCTTTTCGACAAGGTCGAGGCGGCGCTGAAGGCGATCCACCCCTACCAGGTGCCCGAACTTATCGCCTTGCCCGTGGAGCTCGGTTCCCAAGCCTATCTGGACTGGCTCCAGTCCGAGACGAAGGACGGCTGAAAGACCCGCTGCTCAAGCGGCCGCGGACAAGCGGCCGCGCAGCCCGACACTAGCTGATCCGGCGCAGAGCCTTGGCCGCCACGGCGGAGGTGTTGAGGTGGATTTCCACGACGTCATCCAGCTCGGCGGCATACCCCCCCGCCAGGACCACGGCCACGGGGATTCGCAGGCGCCGCGCGCTCTCGATGACGATGCGGTCCCGCTCCTTCAGTCCTTCCTTGGTCAGCCTAAGCCCGCCCAACTTATCTCCCTGGAAGGGGTCGGCCCCGGCCAAATAGAAAATGATGTCCGGCCCGAAGTCTACGTAGAGTCGCGGGAAGTAGGCTTTCAGGGCGGTCAAGTATTCCTCGTCGCCGGCGCCGGCCCACAATCCGACGTCCACGTCGCTGGGCGGCTTATCGGCGGGATAGGCGTCCATCTGATGGATGGAGAAGGTGAAAACAGACTTCTCCTTGGCGAAGATGGCCGCCGTTCCGTTGCCGTGGTGAAGGTCGCAGTCCACGATCATGGCCTTGGCGATTTGGCGCCGGACTTTGAGCTTCAGGAGGGCGATGGCCACGTCGTTCAACATGCAGAACCCCTCCCCATGGTCGGGGAAGGCGTGATGGAAACCGCCGCCGATGTGGAGGGCCAGGCCTTTGCGCAAGGCCTCTTCCGAGGTCACGATGGTCCCGCCCACGGTCAGGCAGGCGAACTTGACCAGGTCGGCCGAAAAGGGCAACTCCAGGGTCATGATCTCGGCCTGGGACAGGCCGCCCGTCTTCAACTTGTGGATGTACTTCGGCGTATGGACCAGGAGCAGGTCCCTGTCGGGCGGCACCTGGGGCAGGAGGAAATCCTCCCGGCGGGCGCCCCTGGCCGCCAGCCTCTCGTGGAGGAGGCGGTATTTCTTCACCGGAAAAACGTGTTTGCCCGCGGGCCACATCCAGTAGTCCTGGCTGTAGATATAGCTCAAGCGCGGCCGGCTGCCGGAGAAGAAAAATGATAGCAGATTGGGCATATCGACAAGGACATCCACCATATCAAAAAAAGGGGACGAGGTAAACTAAGGAATATTTTCGTTTCTCAATCGTCTGTACAAGCGACGGAAAGATATAATGAAGCCGATGAAAGATCCCGTGGCCGCCGCCCCGGACCAGGGCCGAGACGGGCTCCTGGACGAGCTGCTGAACCATCGGGACAGCGTTCTATGGCTCTGCCTGGGCTATGCCCGGGACCCGGTCCAGGCCGAGGAGCTGGCCCAGGAGGCGTATTTCAAGGCCCTGAAAAGCGTGGGCAGCCTGAAGGACCATAGGGCGGCCAAGGTCTGGCTATGTCGCATCGCCAAACACACCTGCCTGGATTACCTGAAAAGGGAAAGGATCGGCCGGGAGGCGGTCATGGACTGCAGCCCCAGGACTATCGAGGACCGTTCACCGGAAACGCTCGTCCTGGAGCGGGAGCAACAGCAGCTTATCAAAAAGTCCATCCGGAGGCTTCCCCGGAACCTCCGGGATGTCTTCATCATGAGGGAATACGCCGAGCTGACGTACGAAGAGATCGCCCGGGTATCGGGCCGCAGGATCGGGACGGTCATGTCGCGCTTGAACCGGGCCCGTCGGGCTCTGGCCGGCCTTGTTCGGGAGGAAGAGCATGGAACATAACGGCGAAAACCTGGAAAAGATCCGACAGTCTATCCGGCAAGAAAAAAACGCCGTCCGCCCGCAGCTCGAAGCGGCGGGCTTCCGCGCCAGGCTTAAGTCCCGGCTGGCATTGGAATCGATGCCGCGCCTACCGCGGCAAACGCCCGGTTTGCGAGCTTTCTTCAAAAGCCGGCCTCTGGCCGCCGGCCTCCTTGCCCTTGGAACTGCGCTGTGGTTCCTCGTGCTGGCGCCCTCCCTGAGACGGCCGGCCGGAACTCTGGAAGAACACATCCTCCGTGTTCTTCATCAATCTTCACTCGCCGAGCAAGCGGTCGCCGAGCCAGTTCTTTCGCCGGGCGCATTAAATACGCCTTTCCCCGACAGGGTACCCGACCAGGAAATTCCCCTGATCCTCTACAAGGCCCTGAAAAAACTGAAGCCCGCCAGCGCTTTTCCGGATATCGAGGAAGAGCCCGACGCGCCGGCCGGCAACAGCCACGACTCTGAGCTAAAAGAGAAAAACCGGTTTTTCTATGAAATTCTTAAGCACATTAAGGAGGTATGAAACAATGAAAAAGAGCATTCTGGCGCTTTGCCTGATTGTCCTTTTTGCCGGCGGCACGGCCGCAGCCATGGACGACGACCCGGCCGCAGAGCAGACAGCCGGCACCAAAGCCGGCTACGCCCTCCTGGACAAGCTGACGGGCACCTTCAAACAATTGGCGGAAACCGGCACGGGCGGGAGAGCGGCTCTGGAAAAAGCCATGGGCGACATCATCACCGAAGCCCGGCAGGCCAGGACTCAGAAGCAGATCGACCCGGTCTTCTTCTGGAAATTCAACCGGCTGATGACCATCATCCAACTGGCCGTCGTGGAAGACCCCAAGGGGATCCTGAACCCCCTCATCGACCGGGAAGTCGGCGGGTTCATTGAAGAAGTCACCGGCGAGAAGGTCATGCTGTCCGGCAAAGACGGGAAGGGCGTGGGCCTGGGGGCCGTCGCCGGCGCGCTGGCTTACGAGATCCTCAACCTCAGGATCTACCTGGACACCCTGCCCAAGAGGGAGGCCATGCTGCAGGACTTCTACTCGAAGTTTCCGGCTCCGGCCAAAGACAAATAATAATTAAATACGTGAAGGGGACGGTCCCCCCCGCCGGGGACCGTCCCCTTTCTTTTGCCCCTATCTTGTTCCGGTCGGCCCGTTTCCCCCGA
>Ga0315293_10001298_pt1 | contig 24206 bp, 22 predicted proteins | sample YL17G13_20_MG_FD_203071 | JGI IMG/M metagenome (GOLD analysis project Ga0315293, IMG submission 203071) | Sediment microbial communities from Yellowstone Lake, YNP, Wyoming, USA - YL17G13_20 | ecosystem: Environmental > Aquatic > Freshwater > Lake > Sediment | place: USA: Wyoming | collected...
AAATAAACAATGAAAAGTACTACCGCTATTGCCAAAAGCCCAACAAACAGAATCTTCTTTTCCATTTGCCCTAAATAAGTTCGAACTCCTATTTTAATATATTGAGAAGTGTTTGTTGGTTCGTGGTTTGGGGTCACAGGGAATTGAACCCTGATCCGCTGGTTGCTTCCGATTGCATGGCAATCGGGTTTTTTTCCCGGGGCTTTTTAGCCCTAAGAAAAGGCTTCAAATCGCAAAAGCGATTTGGCTTTTCCCGAGGCTTTTTTGCGTGTAGCAAAAAAGGCTCTCTGGAGCCAGCCGCACTGCCTGGTTATGCTATGACCCCTCTTTGGCGTTTGGCTTAAATAATTGGAAACGGTTAGAATTTAAAGGTTGTTTTTCCGCGGCGGTTTTTCACGCTATTTTGAGGCTTTTTAGCATTCTTTTGAATGCCCTTGCGGCAAGGAATATTGGCGCTGAAGCAAAAAACAGGAATACTGCCATTGTTATTGCAAGCCTGCCGTATGGCACTGGGACGCCGAGGTCTGGAATTGCCCTGTAAAGCAGGACTGCCACCCATGCAAGGCACAGCACAATAAAAAGGCTGCTGCCGATTTCTTTCACCAGTTTTATGGTATAGGGCGTGTGCTGTTTTATTACCGTTGCCTTTTTCCTTTCGGAAAGGCTTGGAACAAGCGACATTATTTTTTGGTGCAAGGCCCTGAAATTGTAGACCGGCTGGAAAAGCATTACTGTTGCAAGAATAAGCATGAAAGCAAGCGGCTTTAGCATTGTTCCTTCATTTCCTGAAAAAACTGTTGCGGCGACTGTTGCGATGATTACAACAAATTCTCCCAATGGGAACAATAGGATGGCGGAAAGCGAACTGTCTTCAGGGCTAAGGCCGAATTTTGAGCCAAAGACCCTTGTTGAAAGCGAATGCGCTGATAAAGCGGCAATGCACAAGCCAATGGCAAGCGCTATTATGGACAAAAGCACTTCAAGCGACGGCAAAACAACAGCATGCAATTCAGGGTCATAAAAAAGCGTTGCGCCAAAGCTGACAAAGAAAAACAGCAGGAAAAAGTCCCTTAGGAAGCCCACGTCTTTTTTTATTTTGCTGCCTGAATCTGTTTCACTCAAGGCAAATCCCGCAAAGTAAGCCCCTATTGCAGTTGACAACCCTAAAATGCTGCCAAGCATTGCAACAATCAGGCCTACTCCAATGGCATAGAGGGTTACTTCAACCCTGCCGAAATTGTTTCTTTTCAGCCATTGCTCCACTATCCTTGAAAGCTTGTGCACTGCGTAAAAAGCGCTTACTGCAAAAACAAGGGCTGCAATTCCAAGGCTTAATGCAGAACCGCTTGCCTTTGAAAGGCTTGTGATGAAAACCAAGAGGATTATTCCCAAAAAATCCTGCAGTATGAGGATTGATAAAGTGATTTTTGCCGCATTGTTTTTCAAAAGGCCTTTGCCAATCAGGAATTTTGCCACTATTGCAGTGCTTGTGCTGAAAAGCATTATTCCAACAACAATTGAGAAAAGCAGGCTGTAGCCAAGCGACAGCATTATTATTGTTCCAAGCCCAGTAGTAAAAATCATGTCTACTATTGCAAGGCTGAAAATTGTTGAGCCTGAATTAAGAAAATCCTTCAGCGAAAGCTCTATTCCCAAGTAGAATAAGAGCACAAACAAGCCAAGTTCAGCAAAGCCTGTAACAAGGGCGTCAGCAGGATTCAAAAAATTGAGCCAAAAAGGGCCGAGCAAAAAGCCGGCAAGCATCAATCCAATTACCTCGTTCTGGCCAAGCTTCCTTATCAAAACGCTGATTATAATTGCAATAATGATGATTACGCCGATTGTGGTCAAGGGCAGGGCTTCCACCATAAAAAACCGCTTTAGAATAATAGCCCTTTCTTGTTTTTCAATTTAACTCAAAACAGGTTTTTCTGCAAATAAAAAGCAATTTGCCGAATTTCTTGTTTTTCAATTTAACTCAAAGCCGCAAAGGCAAAAAATTGTTTGATATGCGCACCCTTTTATAAAAAAGATTACCTTAAAATACGTGAATTTCATTAATTATAGCTGACTGTTTATGCCTGAAGAAGATGTGCCTGAAGAGGACCTGTTTGAAGAGGCTTTTGGCGAAGACAAGGAAAAAACAGCCGCCAAGAGGGCAAAGGAAGCCAAGGCAGCTGCCTTGGATACAGGGAAAAAAGTAAAGGTAATTGGCGGCGAAGAAAATGCCAACAAGATTGAAGCAAAAGGCAGCAAAGGGGAAGAAGAATTAGAAAAAGACAGCCCTGAAGAAAAGGAATCGGAAGAAATTGAAGGGCAAGGCAGCCAAGAGGATTCTGAAGAAGATGAAAAGGATGAGGATTCTGATTCAGAAGAAAATGATGAAGAGGAAAGCAAAGAGGAAGAGGAGAAAGAGGAAAAAGAAGAGGCTGAGGAAGAGAAAAGCGAAGAGGGCAAGAAAGAGGAAAAAGAGGAGCCTGCTGAAGAAAAAGAAGAAGCAGAGGAAAAGCCGAAGAGGAAACAGAGAAAGCCAAGGGGCAAGCCCCCTATTGAAGAAGGGCCTTTAAGGGAAAAGATTAAGCGCATTGTTGTTGCAAAGGCAGTGAAGGCTGCTGAAAAGGATGAATCTCCTCCTGACAAGGAATTTGGAATAAAGGAGGTTGGCGCAAAGGCTGAAGAGCTTTTGCCTGTGGAATCAGGGCAGCCGCTTGCTAGCCCTGTTGTGCAGGCAATCAAGCCGCCTATTGGCTTTTTGCGGGATGAAAAAGGAAAGTCGTTTATTGGGAGAAAAAAAAGCGTTTTCCAGCAGTATGGAAATGAAGGAGCGCTTTTTATTGGCAGGGTTGGGGAGCAGGATTTGCATGATTCAGATGTTTTGCTTGACAGCCTGAATCCGCATGTTGTTTTTGTCTGCGGAGCAAGAGGCAGCGGAAAAAGCTATGTTTTGGGAGTGATGGCTGAAGAGCTTGCATTGCACAACAGGAATGTCGGCGTTATTGTTGTCGATCCTGTTGGTGTTTTTTGGGGAATGAAGCAGCCAAACAGGGAAATGAAAGAATTGGAATTGCTTGCAAAGTGGAATCTTTTGCCCCAGGGCCTGGAAAATCTGAAGGTTTTTATTCCAAAAGGAGTTGCATCACAGGTTCCAAAATCAACTTTTGATGCAACCTTCAGCATGCCGCCTTCTTTGCTTACAATAGAGGACTGGTGCCTGACTTTTGGAATTGAAAGGTTCAGCCCAAGCGGACTGCTTTTGGAAAAGGCGATTGTAAAAGTGAAGGACGGCTATGTTACAAAAGACGGCGCTAGGATGAAGGGCAAGGCAGGGGCTTTTTCCCTGCCTGAATTGATTGCCTGCCTGCAGCTTGAAGAGGACATAAACAGCCCTGAAAAAGGATACAAGGCAGACAGTATCAGGGCGCTTTCAAGCAGGCTTGATGCCGCAAACACCTGGGGAATTTTTGACAATAAGGGAACGCCTTTGGTTGAATTAAGCAGGGAAGGCCAGCTTACTGTGATAGACACGTCTTTTTTGGAGGACAATGTTTCTGCCTTGGTTATTGGAATACTTGCAAGAAGGATTCTTTCTGCAAGAAAGGTCAGCACCAGGAGGGAAAGCGCCAAAAAAATGCAGAAGGAGGAAAACGTTGACCAATTGCTTGAATTAGGCGTTCCGCCGACATGGCTTTTCATTGATGAAGCCCATACTTTGATTCCAAGCGGAAACTTGATGACGCCGGCAAGCAATGCATTGATAGAATATGTGAAGCAGGGAAGGCAGCCTGGCTGTTCCCTTGTGTTTGCTACACAGCAGCCGAGCGCAATCAATACAAAGGTTTTGAGCCAGCTTGATGTCGTAATAGCGCACAAGCTAGTGTTTGATGACGATGTAAAAGCGGTTTACAAAAGGGTTCCAACCCTTGTTCCAAAGGCTTACAGGAAAAGCAGCTTCATCAAAACGCTGCCGGTCGGGGTTGCGCTTGTGGGAGACAGGCGAGAGGAAACTGCAAGGGCTTTTATAATGAAAATCAGGCCAAGAATGTCGCAGCACGAGGGCAGGGAAGCGGAGACAATTGAAAGGGACGTAAAGCTTGATGATGAAAAAGTGCTTGTTTTGGCAGTGGGAATGGCAAAAAACAAGCTAGAACAAACAGGCTCAATGCCTACAGCCACAATTGACCAGGTTGTGAAAACATTGAATGCAAAGTACAAGTCAAAGATAAAGCTAAGCGATGTTTTAAGGGGACTGGAGGAAGACGGTGCTGTGATAAATGAAGAAAATTCCACAGTGAGCATTGCGGGAGAAGCAGTTGAAGAGGCATTGGCAGAGGAGCTTTCAACAGAGGCGGAAAAAGAGGTTCAAAAAGAGGCAAAAGCAGTTTTTCCTGAAGAATCTATTGAGCTTATTGCTTTGCCTGCAAAGGTCAGCATTGAAATGGCAAGGAATTACTTCAACAAGCTGAGAAAAAAAAGGTTTTTGGGGATTTTTGGCGAAGAGGAAGGCATTGAAGACATCCAATTGGCTTATCTCCCTATTTACAAGATTGAAGTAAATGCCTTTGATTCAAAGCAAACCTTCAGGAAAGCTGAAGCATATGTGAACAGCATTACAGGCGAATTCATCCACTTTGACCAAAAAAAGAATTTGTTTGTGGAAAGCAAGGGCCTGCGCTCTATTGAGGATTTGACGCAAAGCGAATTGAAGGTATTGCTTTTGCTTGAAAGGGAAAGGGAATTCCCGGCAATCATGAAAGACAGCAATTTAAGCGGCACAATTGTGAAAAGGCTGCTGCAGGCGCTGCAGGAAAAGGGCTTTATTGAAAAAAAGATGGTGAAAGGGCAGGAGTTTTTCGGGAGAAAAAAACCGATTGAATTGCCGCCAATGCCTGTTCATCCCCTGCTTTCTTCGCTTTCAGAATTGCCTGTTTTGAACATCGAGGCAATGAATTTGATGAAAGAGGCTGTTGAAAAGGAAAAGCTGGTGAAAAGCCTGCAAAAGCTCTGGGGAAACATTGTCATAAAAAAAATCGATTACATTTACCTTCCTGCATATGAAACCTTTTTGAGGAAAAAAGACGGCACTGTGAGAAAAATACTGATTGACGCATTCACAGGCAGCATAATGAAACTAGGCGGAAAAAAATAGGGAATTTTTCCAAACAACGCTTATTCCAGAAGGCTTCTCAAAATTTTGCCAAGCTTTTTTGAATCATGCCGCAATAGCTTTTGCTTGGTTTCTTTCTTTAGGGAAAAAGAGGGCTTTTCAATCAAATCAGTGCCAATGAATTTCGGCTTTGCTTCTCCCTTTGGAATGTCATTTTGCACAAAAAAGCTTTGCTCTGCGCTGTACCTTTGCAGGGTTTTTTTGTCAGGCACTTTGCTGTTGAAGACAACAAAATCAAGAACGCCTTTTCCAAGGTATTTTTCAACCTCGCTGACATGGTTTGAAAGCCTGAAGCCGTTTGTCTGGTTTACCTGAGTCATGACATTTGCAACATAGGCCTTTTTTGCCCTGCTTTTTTTGATGGCTTCTTTCATTCCTTTCACCAAAAGGTTTGTTATTATGCTGGTGTAAAGCGAGCCAGGGCCGATTACAATCAAATCTGCTTCCATTATTGCCTTTTTTGCCTCAGGCAGGATTTTTGCATTTGCAGGACGCAAAAAAACCTTTTTTATGGCAGCCCTTTTTGCAAGCGCCTCTGCAGAAACGTCCCTCTGAATCAAAGCGTCTTCAGTGCAGAAACTTGTTCCGTCTGCAAGCTCTGTGCAGACATGCACATTCTGCAAAGTGCTTGGCAAAACCCTGCCCTTGATTGCAAGAATCCTGCTTGCCTCTTTTATGGCATTCTCAAAGCCGCCTGCTGTTTTTGCCAGGGCGACAATGAAAAGGTTTCCAAAGCTCATGTCCTTTAGCAGCGCGCCATCAAAGCGGTAATTAAAAAGGTCAAGCAGCAGTTTTTCAGAGCGGCTCATGGAAATAAGGCAGTTTCTCAAATCGCCCACAGCAGGAATCCCGAATTCTTCCCTAAGCCTGCCAGTGCTCCTGCCGCTGTCAGTCACTGTTACAATTGCAGTAATGTTTTCAGTGTAATCCCTCAGCCCTTCCAAAACGCAGGGCAATCCTGTTCCGCCGCCGATTGCAACAACCCTAAAGCCTGTTTCAGCAGCTTTCCTTTGCTCTATTTTTTTCAGCAAGGGCAGCAAATCAGAAATCTCCTTTATGGAATAATCAGGCTCTTCAAGCTCGCTCCTTGGCTTCATTCTGCCGAACTTTCCTTTTAACAGCCTTACTGTCGCCATTCCAAGCCTGTTGCCCATCTTTATTTCGCTTGAAACCTTGTCGCCTACAACAACAACCTCTTTTGGCTTGAGGCGCAGGGTTTTCATTGCCTGCAGAAAATTCCCATACTTGCTTGCGTCCTTTTCAATGTCATGGATCAAAACCAGGTCAAATTCCTTTTCAAGGCCGAGGATTTTTATTTTTTTCATCTGCCTTTCAAAAATTCCGCTTGAAACCAAAACAAGCAAAATCCCCTTTTCCCTCAAAGAACGCAGAGTGGGCAAAACATCAGGATAAAGGGCTATGTCCTCAACCTCGTCGCTGTTGTATGCCTTGAAGCCTACTGCAACAAGCCTTCTTTGCTCGTCCTTGCTGCAGCCAAGCTGTTCGCACATCCTGTCAAAAATATTTTCCATTGGGCCAAGCTTGTTAAATAATTCAACCTGCATTGCATAAGCCTGCTCAACAGAACAAGGCAGCCCTGCCTGCACCATTGCGGAAGCCGCCCTCCGCCTTGCATTTTCAATAATGCTGCCGCTGCAGTCAAACAGCGTGTCATCCAAATCAAAGAAAACAGCCTTTATCTTTGCCATTAAAGCAAATGGAAGGAAAAACGCAATTTAAACCTTTGGAATAATAGTTTGAGCTTTGAACCAAGCTCGAATTCGCGGAAAAAATCTTTTTTAGAGCCTGTGCCTGCGCAAAAGAAGCGAGTTTGTCACAACAGACACAGAGCTAAGCGCCATTGCCCCGCCTGCAACAATCGGCGACAAAAGAATGCCGAAGGGCAGGTACAGAACGCCAGCTGCTATCGGAATCCCGATTACATTGTAGATAAGCGCCCAGAACATGTTCTGCTTTATTTTGCCTATTGTTATCCTGCTAAGCTTTATTGCCTTTGGCACATCCTGCAGGTTGTTCTGCATAAGGACAACGTTTCCTGTTTCCATTGCAACATCTGTTCCTGAACCCATGGCAATGCCAATGTCTGCCTGGGCAAGCGCAGGCGCATCATTGATGCCGTCGCCAACCATTGCAACCTTGCCTTTTTCCTGCAACTTCTTTACATAATTCGCCTTGTCCTCCGGAAGCACTTCAGCAAACACGTTTGTTATGCCTGCCTGCGAAGCAATTGCCTTTGCAGTGCGCTCATTGTCTCCAGTAATCAGGTAAACCTGCACGCCGAGCTTCTGCAATGCAGCCACAGCGCCTTTTGATGTTTCCTTTATTGCATCCGCTGCGGCAATCATTCCAAGCGCCTGCTTTGAATCTGCAAGGAACATCACTGTTTTTCCCTCTGCCTCAAGCTCTTCAACCCTTGCCTTTAGCCCTGAAACGCCTATTCCCTGCTTTGCCATAAGCTTTGCATTTCCCAAAAAATATTTTTTCCTGTTCAGCTCTGCCTGAATGCCATGCCCTGGAATTGCCTTGAAATGCCTTGGCTCAACAAGCTTTGCTTTTTCCTGTTTTGCTTTTTCAACTATTGCGTCCGCAAGCGGGTGCTCTGAAGCCCTTTCAAGGCTTGCCGCTATCTGAAGCACTTTTTGCGCGCTGGTTTTTCCAAACCTGATCACATCAGTCACCTCAGGAACGCCTTTTGTTATTGTCCCTGTCTTGTCAAATATTATATACCTGAGCTTGTGCGCTGTTTCAAGCGCGTCTCCGCCTTTAATGAGAATGCCGTGCTTTGCGCCCATTCCTGTCCCAACCATGATGGATGTAGGCGTAGCCAGGCCCAAGGCGCATGGGCAGGCAATTACCAGCACTGCAACGCTTGCAAGCAGGCTGAAAGCCAGGCCCATATTGAAAACAAAGTACCATGCGGCAAAAGTTGCCATTGCTATCAGGATGACGGCAGGCACAAAGTAGCCTGAAATCAAATCCGCATACCTTTGGATAGGCGCCTTTCTTCCCTGTGCCTCGTCAATGAGCTTAATTATGTGCGCAAGGGTTGTGTTTTCGCCGATTTTTGTCGCCTTGAATTTGAACGTTCCGTGCTTGTTGATTGTCCCGCCGATAACATTGCTGCCGGATTTTTTTTCCACGGGAATGCTTTCGCCTGTTATCATGCTTTCATCAATGGATGAATAGCCCTCAATTATGGTGCCGTCAACTGCAATCCGCTCGCCTGGCTTTACCAGAATTATGTCGCCAAGCAAAACATTATCAACAGGAATCTCAACCTCGGAGCCATTCCTGATTACTGCCGCGGTTTTTGGCGCAAGGTTCATCAGCTTCTTTATTGCATCGCTTGTCCTGCTCTTTGCAACCGCCTCAAGCCATTTGCCCAAAACAACCAAAGTAATGAGGATTGTTGAAGTCTCAAAATACTGCCCTGCCATGGGGTTAAACAGCAGATTGTAAACGCTTAGCACATAGGCCGCGGTTGTGCCGATTGCAATAAGGGTATCCATGCTGCCCGCCCTGTTCTTGAGGGAGGCCCACATTCCCAAATAAAATTGCTTTCCGATAAGGAATTGCACAGGGGTTGCAAGCAAAAAAAGAATAATTTCTGCAAAAGGGATTTCTATGCCAAGAGGCATCAGCACCATGCCAATAATGAAGGCAGGAACAGCAAAAAGCATGCCTGAAAAGAAAGTGTTCCTAAGCCTTGCTGTTTCTTTTTTCTGGAAATCAGCCTGCTTTTCGGCATTGGCTCCAGGCAGGGCAAGCGAGGCGCCATAGCCTGCGCCCTTGACAGCTGCAATCAGCGCTTCTTCCTTAATCTTTGTTTCATCAAATTCAACAGTCGCCTTTGAGGTGGAAAAATTCACATTTGCTTCCTTCACGCCCTCTTTCTTTGACAGGGCTTTGCTGATGATTAGGGAACAGCTTGCGCAATGCATCCCGCTCACATACAATGTTGCCTTCTTCATAAAATCACTTTATTCATTTTTTCCTTATCTTCACGCACCTCATTTTTTCCTTATCTTCGCGCGCATCATTTTTTCCTTATCTTCGCGCACTCGGAGCAATGGTAACCGCTGCCGAAATGCTTGTAGGCATCGCGCAATATGCACCAGCAAAAGCCCTCAGACAGCCTGAATGCCTTTTCCCTCCCGTTCTTGTCGAATTGCACAACCCCTGCCTGCTCAAGCTGCTTAAGCTGGTGGGAAATCGCGGAAAGCGTCATTTTTCCCCTGCCGACAGCGGTGTAAATGTCATTCACTGTTTTCGGCCCATCCACAATGCTGAGCAAAATGCGCAGCCTTGTCGGATCGGCTATTGCGGAAAAAAACCGCAGTATTTTCCTGTCGGTTTCGGGGTTTTCCTTGGGAACCATGCAATAATACTTGAATGATTGCTCAACCTTTTAAATATATCGCGAATGGCGCGAAAGAATAATCCGGAATATTTTTTGCCCTTTAAGGCGGCATTATTTTCCCTTGCCCTTGCGTTCCACTGCCTTATAGTCGCCCGATGACTCTATCTTTTGGATGATGCTTTTGGAGCTTGTGGCGTTTTGGTCAAAGGCAACGCGCATAATATTGCTTTTTTCGCCTGCCTCAATATTAGATATGCCTGGAAGCTCTTCTATGCCCATCTTTATCAGGGCAATGCAGCTTTTGCAATGGATTCCCAAAACCTTGAATTCACTTATCATGATTTTCCCTCCAAACCAGCCATTTCCTGGAACCCGGTTTCGCAGCCAAAACCTGATTTTGAAAAGCGCTTTTGTTTCTCAAACCCGCTTTCGCATTCAGGGCAGAGGCTGCCTAATTTGCCTTCTGCAACAATTTTCCCGCAATCGCACCCTGCTTCACCCCAAACTTGTATTGCACAGCTTGTGCAGTGCATTCCGCCTGGCGGATTGAATCCGCTTTTTCCGGCCTGAATCCCAGCCCCCATTTTACTCATACGAACAGCCTCCTGCCGTTTTCAAGGTCAGCCTTTTTTATCAGGATAACGCTGCCCTCAACCTTATTTGGGAGGTAGCTTGGCCAGCATCCGCCCGGATTCCTGTTTTCTGTTCCAAGGCTGCCGATTGCAAAACGCTTTCCGCAGTTGTTGCACACCATAAAGAAACTGCCTTCCTGCCTGTAGCCTTTTTTTTTGCTATAACACACATCGCACGCGTCAAAGGCTGTTTTTATGCTGCCGTCGCCTGCCTTTACAGCAAAAAACTTTACTGTTGTGCCATTTGCAGTGTATTCCAAAAACTTTGCCTGCTGGCCGATTTCTTCCAATTGAATTGAAAGATAGCCATTGTCCGAGCCTTGGCCTGCTGAGGCCAAGCCAGTTGCACCAGCCTGTTCAGAAACGCATCCTGAAAAAGCCAGCAATGCCAATATGGGGGCAAAAAGGAAAAGGCTTTTCATTCAGGCACCTCTTTTTGCAAGCTCGCTTTCGATTATCTGCTCAAAAGCGCTGAAAGGCTGGGCGCCCACAAGGCTGATTCCATTAATGAAAAAGCTTGGCGTTCCTGAAACCCCGTAACTCTGGCCGTCGGCAAGGTCTTTCTGCACTTCGGAGGCAAATTGCCCTGAATCCAGGCAGGCATTGAATTTTGCTGTGTCAAGCCCTATTTCCTGGGCATATTTTTTCAGGCTTGCCGTATCCAAAGCTGACTGGTTTCCAAAAATCTTGTCATGCATTGCCCAGTATTTGCCCTGCTCATCTGCGCATTCGCTTGCCTCGGCCGCCTTTTGCGCAAACTGGTGGAATCCCAGCGGGAAATCCCTGAAAATAATCTTTGCCTTGCCTGTGTCAATATATTTTTGCTTCAGCAATGGCAGGGTTTCAGAGAAAAATTTTCCGCAAAAAGGGCACTGGAAATCAGAGAATTCAATTATTTCCACTGGCGCATCTTTTAAGCCAAGCACCGGGTCGTCATCAGCGCTGGCTGCAACAGCCGAAGGCTGGCCCTGGCCGTTATTTCCTGTTCCCGAAGGCTGGCTCCCGCCCAAAGGGGCAAGGCTGTTTCCGGCATTGCCTGCAAGCAGCAAATTTTGGTTTAATGCGTTAACTTGCGCTCCCAGGCTGAAAACAGTGGCTGTATTCCAAATCAGCAACAAAACCATTATTCCTGCCAAAACATTTTTGGCGGTGATTTTAATTGTAATAGTGCTGCCGTTTTTTGTTGCCGCCTGCCGGCTATCTCCATCATCAGGCAATCTGGCATCCTCTGCGGAAGAACCTTCATCCTCAATTGAATCTTCATCCTCAACCGGCGCATCTGAATAAGCTTGCTCTTCTGTTTTTAGTTCTTCATCTGCATGAATATGCCTGGAATGCCCTGAAAGCTCGCTTGTTGGCAGGCTTTCATTTTCCTGCATGCCATGGCTGTGGAGATTTTTTGCCAAGTTCATTTTCACATCACCCAAACAACAGCCTTATCCGCCGCAGCCGCCACAGCCGCCGCCGCAGCTTCCGCCGCTCTTTGGGGGAGCTGATGCAATTTGCGTCTGCAGGTCTGGATTAACAACCACTTTTCCTGTGCTGTCAACGCTTACGTCATCAAGCACAATGAATTGCCCCCTTACCATTCCCATTCCGCAACTCCAGTCAATGGTGCCTGCTTTTTCAGGGGTAAAATTTATTGTCTGCGTTCCCTGTGCCACCCTGAAATTAAGGCTGTATGCAGGAACAATGATTGTGCTATTGCATCCAGTAACTTCTTTTCCGTTAATTACCCATTTTACCGGAACGCCTGCTTTTAGCACAAAGACATTAGGGCTATATTTGCCTGCCAAAACATCCATATTTATTGTCTGGTAGCCTGGCGCTGTGCCTGTTCCAGGATAATAGTCTGTTTCGCCAACGCCTGCAAAGCTTGCCACTGTACCTGCAGATGCTGTCCCTGACGCGCCTGCACTTGTGCCTGCACCGCAGCTGCTGCCTGAAGCGCTAGCGCTTGGCTTTATGCCGCATCCGCCGCCTGTGGAACCGCTTGCTGCAGCCTGAAGATTGGCTTTTGGCTGTGCAATTGATTCTTTTGTGACTGTTGCAGCATATGTCTTGAAAATTTCAAGGCCGAGTATTTCTTGTTTTGTTGTTTTTGCCGGATCATAAGTTATATCAAAAAGGTTTGGCAGGCTGAATGTTACGCTGTTTATTCCCGGAAGGGTTTTCAGTTCCCCTGAAATCAGGGGAGCGTGCCCTGAACAGGGAATTTGCACTGCAAGCGTTATCTGTGAAAGCCCTGAATCTCCTGTGCCTGCAAGGGCAAATGCGCCTGTTGCGTTATTTGTAGGCGCCGCCAGGGCAAAATTGGCAGTGAGCGGAAAAATCACCAGGAAAAACAACAGGTTTATTGCAACTGTGGAAGCATACATTGTCCCGATGTATTTTTTCTTTCTCACTATTCCTTTCATTGACAGTATGCCGTTCCTGCTGAGGTAAAACATTGCCGAGATTGTTGCAAACCCTAATGAAACCGCGATTAGAATATAGAAAAACCACGGGTTCATAAGCAATGGCTTGAACAATTCAACAGCAAATGTCACCCCCAAAATTGACGCGACAACAAAGCCAATGCAGCCAATGTGCGGAATTAGCCCATAAATAATTCCCTGCTTCAAAGAAGAGGACTTTGGCTTTGCTTCTGCTGGCTGCCTGAATTCCCTTGCCAGCTTTGCTTCTGCTTTTAACTGCGGCCTTGCTGCTGGTTTTGTTTGCTTGAATTCTTGTTTTGCTTCTGCTGGCTGCCTGAATTCCCTTGCCAGCGCCATTGCAGGCACTGGTTTTGCTTCAGGGGCAGTTTCTTTTGGCGCAGCTTCTTCAAGCCCCTGCTTTCTTGCCCCATAACCAAGCCTTTCTATTTCTTCTTCTATCTCCTCCAGGGAAACAATCTCCTCATCAAAAATTATTTCAGCTGTTTCATCTTTATAATCCACAACAGCCTTTTCAACGCCATCCAAAGAAGACAGGCCGTCATGCACTACCTGTTCACAAGTAGGGCATTCAACGCCCTCCAAATCAAGTATTTCTCTCCTAAGGAAATGGCCTGGCAAGGCATTGCTAGGCGAAACTACAGCATTTTTTGCTTGATTGCCGCCAACAAAGCCCTGCCCTTGGGAAGCATTTGTTCCTGCATTGCCTTGTGCTGGCATTGTTTCGGCATTGCCCTGTGTGGGGATAGAAGGGGAAGAAAAAGGCCTGCTGCCAAGAGGCCTGTAGCCAAGCCTGTTTATTTCCCCTTCTATTTGAGCTAATGAAATGAGCTCAGCATCAAATTCCACTTCTGCGCTTTCATCGGCAAAGCTTGCATTTGCTTTTTCAACGCCTTTCAGCAGCAGAAGCGATTCCTCTATTGTTTTTGCACAGCTTTTGCAGTGCATTCCTTTTATTTCAATAACCATTTTTTCCAAACAAAACCACCTTTTGCATTCCTGATTTTTTTCCTTGCATTCCTGATTTTTTTTCCTGTTGAGGAAAGAGAGGCAGCCATTCTCCTGGATGGCTGCCGAGGGAGCATGAAATCACCTCTTTCCTTTGTTTTACTGCACTTAATGCAGCTGAAACCATTAATAGCATTTTATGAAACCATCAAAACACGAGCCTGAAGGCAATTGAAGGCTTTTATGCAAAAAAAGCAGGGCTTGAAGGCTTCATAACCAGTTCTATTTGCCAAAAAAGCTTGTTTTTGAAACCATTTCCGGCGGCATATTATGCCGCCTTTTTGATGAAACTTTTTCTAAAAGTTTCCGGCATTGCAAAATGGCTTTTTTGCAAAAAAATTGCTTGCGGCTGTTTTTGGTTTTAGCCTCTTTTCAGCCGGTATACTTTTTGAAACCGGTTTGAACCAATGGGATTAAATTACTTGAGGGGCAGGGCTTTCTTATGGAGCTGAAGATTGATTTTTCAAACAGAAAGGCGATTGCCGGCGCAATTGTGCTAATTTGCGCAATTGCATTTATTTTTTATTTGCCAACAATTTTGGCTGAAACAAGCCCGCAGCAATGTGTTGTGAATGGCGTTTGCCAGCATGAGCAAAGGCTAAGCCAGGTATACCAGCTTGTGCCTGGCTTTGTATTGATTGGCATTGTGATTGGCGCACTTGTTTTCTTTTTCATGACCTCAAGGCTGGAAAAAAAGGAAAAAAGCCTGAAAAACAACACTGAAGTGCTGCTGCGTTTCCTGAACCAGGATGAAAGAAAGCTGGTAAACGCGCTTGTTGAAAACAACGGAAAAGTATTGCAGGCAGAAATCACAAGGCTGCCTGAAATGAGCAAAGTGAAAAGCCACAGGATAGTGCAAAGGCTGATTGACAGGGGCGTAATAGAAAAAGAAAGCCTTGGAAAAACAAACATTGTGCGCTTCACAAAAGAAATAAAAGAAGGGCTGATTTAAAAAAAAATGAAACCCATGCCCAAAAAAACCTATAAATACCCTTTGTTGGCTACTTTTACCAATGTCTGAAGAAGAAGGGCATATTGCAAGGCTTGTGGCAAAAAAAGAGGAAGCTAAAGGAATTGCAACTTTTTCTTTTTTGCCGGAAGAAAAAATAGATTTCAAGGCAGGGCAATTTGCTTTCCTTGAGTTTGAATTCGAAGGAAAGCCTTACCAAAAACATTTCACTATTTCAAGCTCGCCTGAAAGGAAAAGAATAGAGTTCAGCACAATAATAACTGATTCCGAATTCAAACAGGCATTGAACAAGCTGCCGATGGAACACCAGGTGAAAATAAGCAATCCAACCGGCGATTTTACTTTAGACAGCAGGAAAAGCGAAAAAATCGCTTTCCTTGCAGGCGGAATCGGAATCACGCCGGTAAGAAGCATAATGGAATTCTTTGAAGACAAGGGAAGGATAAAAGGGCTTGAAACAGTCATTTTCCACAGCAACAGGAAACCGGAAAAAATTGCATTCAGGCAGGAGCTGGAAGAAATCGCAGCAAAAACAGGCAACATCCAAATAGTGCACACTTTAACTGATTTGGCTGAACACGAGAAAAGCAAATGGCAGGGAGAAACAGGATTCATTGACAGGCAAATGATAAAAAGATACTTGGTGAACGAGCAGGATTACTTCTTCTATGTTTCAGGCCCGCCAACCTTCAACGAAGCAATGAGAAAAATCCTACTGCAGGAACTGGGCATAAGGGAAGAAATGGTGCTGATAGAAACATTCACTGGATACTGAAAGAAAAAAATGCCTTTTAGCGCCAGCCAAAAAAAATAAAAGCTGTTTCTGGCAGAAATAATGCTAAATGGACAAAGCAATCGGCTCTGAAGACCTTGAAAAGGCATTGTTGCTTGCTTCTTCAGGCAATGCTGCAGAAGCAGCCAAAGGAATAGCAACAGCGGCAGGCATTGAAAAAGAAAGCATTGTGTTCTATTCCAAGCAGGCGCAAAAATTTTCAGGCAGCGAAATGCAGGCATTTTTCAATTTCCTTGTGAAGCAGGAACAGGGGCATTTGCTTGCAATAAAGAGCCTGATGGAATCGCTTGAAAAGCGCGGAAAATGGCTTAACCCTGCGCTTGGCAGGGCAGAAAAGCCAAAGATTTTCTCAAAAAAAGACTGGGACAAGGAAAACCTCGAAGGCCTGACAGCAGTCCTCTTCGCGCTCTGGAAAGAAAAACAAGCCCAGGAATTCTACGAAAAAATGTCACAAAAAATACTGGACAAAGGCGCAAAGCAATTCTTCAAAGCACTGGCAGAATTCGAAAAAGGCCACGCAGCCCTCCTATCAGAATACGCAGAAGACAGCTACTACACCAAAGAACTCATAATGGGCTAAAATGTGCCAGCCCAAGCATATCGGCAAACAGCGAATAGACAGCAATATTTTTATACCAAAGGAACCCCATTTATGTTAGCATTGGGCTGTGTTTAATGCTTATAAATGCTTTAGAAAAAAATTTACTTGGGGGGCAAAGAGATGAGCCAAACAATGGCGCTTCTTACAAGAATTGAGAATGACAATAATTGGTTTGGGTCAAATTTTGATGCACTGCAGGAAGATTATGAAAAGAAATTTATTGCAATCAAAGACGGCAAAGTCATAGAGACTGATTCAAACTATCAAAAACTCATTGAACGGCTTGAGCAAAAAAAAGAAAACCCTGCACTGCTGCTTATTAAATTCATACACGAAAAAGGCATGGCTGTAATTCTTTGAAATGCTTGTGTGATTTGATGGAAGAAAAGCCATTGTGGAAAAATGGCAAATTGCGAAAAATTGCAGACGCAATGAAAGAAGCAACGCATAGAATAAGCCAAGGAATGGGCGCATGGGTGATATTGATTTTAGGGGATTATAAGCCGCCTGAAAAACTCCGGGGCTTAAGAAGAATTAGGGATGCTCTTCGAAACCAGCCAAACAACTTGAGCGCTTTTTTAATTGATGACTTGATAAATGAAACGCCGGGCATGAACGACACAACCAGGATGAGAATGGCGATTGACCAAAGCGATGTAATTCTTGCTGTTGATGGCAATAGCCCAGGCTTTGCCGTCGAGTGCACTTATATTGTTGAGTACGACAAGCACCCGCATAAAGCAATTCTTTTCATAGACAAAAATACTTGCGATTCTGTGAACGCTGTTCTGGACAAGAACGATTACAAAACTTTATTTTGCAACCTTAACTTTTACGGCGATGAAAGCGAGTTGATTGGCAGATGCATAGAAACGGCAAAACACCGTTGCAAGCGGCTGTCAATGTATGCTGAAAACAGGAAGAAAAGCAAAGTTTAAAATGTCATTAAGAAAGGATTAAATTAAAATAGTGGAAAAGATATCTATAAGGTGTCATGATGGTTTTAGAAAAATATGACCGTTGGATTGACATTTTTTCTGACCTCGTAAGCCTGAAAATTTTGTTCTACCTGCGGGACTTTAACCCAAATGTACTTGCGACAGTATTAGAAAAGGAATTCGGTATCGGGCGAAATCAGTTAGACAAGAAAATCAACGAATTGATTGAAGCAGGGCTTGTTAAAGTGGCTTCTGAATCACCCATCGGCTTTTCTTTGACCCCTTATGGGCGCATTGGCACAGACCGCGCATTGAAATTGGTTGACTGAATTAAGGCAGGCAATTACCCCATTGCCTTATTCTGTTTTAGTTTGCCTTGCTTTTTGAATTGCGCCCGCCGGGATTCGAACAGCCTTTTGCTGCTGCAAAAGCCTGGGGAAAACTACGAATACGGTGGGCACTATTTCGCTCCGCTCAATAGTGCATGCGCCCGCCGGGATTCGGACCCGGATTACGAGCTTGGGAAGCTCGGAGCCTACCATTGGCTGACAGGCGCACTAGTTTTTTTCCAGCAGCTTTTCAAGCTGCTTGCTTGGCGCTATTATGAAAACGTGCGGGTAATCGATTTTTATTTTAATGCCGGCAATAAAAAGGTTTACTGTGTTCCTTTCAAGCCTGCTTTTTTTTTCAATGAACTCAAGCAGTTTTGGCAGCTGTTTTGCCTCAAAGAACAGCTCGTTCTGCTTGCCTTTCACCGAAAATTTTTCCATTGCCTTTTGCATGAATGCTTCCTTGTGGAATTCCACAGTAAAAACCTTGGCATTCATTTTTTTTGCAACCGCAAAAATGCTTTTTTTTGCCGCATTGCTCCAGGAAAGCTGCCTGAAATCCGGGAAATCAAGCTGCTTTAAGGATTCAATCTGCTGCAGGAAAACCGAATGCTGGTAGCGCATGCTGTGGATTCTTTTTTCAATTTCTTTCTGCAGCGAGTCAAGGTCAGGCAGGTAAAAGCTTGCGCTTCCTTTAGCCGCAAGCAAAAGGTCCTTGTCCTGCTTGCTTCTTTCAATCAGGGTTTGAAGCAATTCAACAACAGAATCAAAATGAAGGGCAATGTCCTTGCTTGACATAAGCTCATTCAGCTTCAATAGCAGCTTGTTCTGCATTTCTTTGCTTAAGAGGGCTGTTGCCTTTCCTGTTGCAAAAAGGTTGTTTCCTTTTTTTACAACCATTCCAAGCGCAATAAGATAGCGAATGCTCCTGCTCAAGGCAGCCCTGGCGCTTTCAATGCTGCCGTAATTCCCAGAAATCTTGTTCAGCAAAACAGTGTATTCTATTCCAGGCTGCTGCTTTATTATTAACAAAATGCTGTTTCTTGCTGTCATTGTTAACAAAAGGGCTGGAAAAAGGTTAAAAAAAGAAGCTTAACAAAATGGCTGGAAAAAAATTGTAAAAAGAAGCCCGGCAAAAATTGCTTTAAAAAAAAAGCCAAGGCATTGAATTACTTTTTCTTCTCTTTTTTTACTTCGACTTTTCCGACAAACTCTGCTTTTTTGCCTTCGCCCTTGGCAACCAATTCCACTTTTTTCATTCTTTTTGAAATGACAAAATAGTGCTTTGCCTTGCATACCATGCATTCCGCCACAAAGCAGGGCTTTTTGTTCTGCTTTTTTACTGTTGCAGGAAACTGGTATTTTCCCTTGTAACCGCGCTTTTTTGCAACATTTTTCCTGGTGCCCTCTGCCAATGCCCTGGCTGAGCCTGGCTTAAACTGCTTTAATTTGTGCTCTGTGTGCCTGTTGCACTTTTTGCAATAATCCTTAATGGTCTTTGGCATGTTCATAAGGAAATACCCCTGTTCCGGCTCAAAGTCTGGTTAAAAAACAGGAATTTCAATGAAGTAATTTGTGCCCAGCAATATTTAAATGCCTTATTGTAGGCTGTTTTTGGGCAGGATTAGGCCTGGAAAAAGAAGCCCAAAAAACAGCCCAAAGGCAAATTCCCTGACAAAGATTTAAAAGGAACTAAAACTTAAGTTATATTGTTTGCAAAAAGAAGGGCAAAGCATGAATGCAAAAGGCCAGGGCGCAATTGAATACCTTCTCCTGATAGGAGGCGCGGTAATAGTGGTTGGAATTATCATAGCCCTGATGGCAAATGTGCCTAATTCAGCCCCTGCCCCTGAATGCTCAGTTGAATGCGGCAACCTTGCCTTTATGACAATAAGTGAGGCAGCATGCAACAATCATGTGATGGAAAACCCAAACCAATGCGACGGGCACTGCATCCTGAGGCAAAACCAATGCCAGTTTGAACCATGCCAGGGGGCAGAATGCACTGCAGCGCCAAGCACCTGTCCAAGTGGCCTATGCTTAGCAGGAGAAAACTGCCCTGCTGATTCAGGCTCATGCACAGACAACACCTGCTTTGAGCCAACATGCACAAACGGATGCGGAGAAACAGCGGTTGCAGCAAGAGCAAACGACGAAGCATGCATTGCACCGCTAATGTGCAATGGAACAGGAACATGCGTGGAATGCATTGCCTCAACCGATTGCCCAACAGGCGAAAACTGCGTTGCAGGAACCTGTGAAGCAGCCACACCAACTTGCCCTGACGGCACTTGTGGCACAGGCGAGGATTGCACAATCTGTGAGGCGGACTGCGGGCTATGCGGACCCATAGAAGCTGTTTCAGCAAGCAATGTGATTCCAATTCACACAGGAGACGGAACTATTCTATATAACGGATATATCTATATCACCACCAGGCTAGGCGGCCCTGTTACCCAAGGCTGGGTTGCAAAGGTTAATGCATCCGATTACACGTTTTCACTCTCAGGAGACATTGCCCCGTCTGATTTTATTGTTTTGGCAAACGGCTTGCTCTGGACATCAGATATGGACAATGGTTATGTTTTTTCCTTGAACCTGGCAACTTTGGAAGCAACTTACAGGACTAATTTCTTCTTTTTTGGCGCAATTCCTGCTTTGGCAACAGATGGCAGTTACCTATTTGCCGGCGGCGATAACGGCAATTTTGGCAGCTATAATATAGCCACCGGCGTGAAAGAGGAACGGCAATACGCAATCCAGCCGCCCGGAGGTTCAACATACTTCCACAGCCTTTGCGCCGATGAAAGTTTTGTTTACGGAATTTCCAATAACTCAGACAGCACTAGCACTTTAGTAAAAATAAACAAGGATACATTGGAGCTTGTTGCCAGCACGGAAGTGCCAATTACTTTCCATGATGATGTTATTCAAGATAATCAGTATTTCTATCTAAACGGCAGCAATCTAATCAAAGTCAGCAAGGCAGACTTGTCCTATACCTCTGCATTTGAAACCCCTTTGGCGGATTCAATAGACGGCATGGATTTTGCAGACGGCTATATTTTAGGCGCGGTATCCGATGGTGCAACCGACCTTGAAATGATTGTTTTTAACAAAGAAAGCTTTACAGAAAGCCATAGGGTAACCCTTACAGGATTCAATGCCATAACCGCAGGCGGCTTTAAAGGCTACAGCAATGAAGTGATAGTGGATGGCGATTATGTCCATGTTACACGTTATAGTAAGGGCGGGGGAATTACCATAACTAAGTTTAACCTAGCCGACATCCTTGGAAGCTAAAAACATCGGTTGCAGGATTGGAAAAATAACCTAAAGCCCCACCAAAGTTATAATTAAAAACCTCAAAGCACTATGTTTATTGGTTTCAGGGCAAGGATTTTTGATGATTAAGGCATTGGCAGGCGGTTTTGAAAGGATTTTGCGCAACCCTTTTCTGCTGCTGCCTGCGTTAGGGGCAATTGCAACAGTATTGGTTTTGGCTTATGCCTTTTCTTTTTTTGCAATGGACCTAATCCTTAATGCCCTGTTTTTGGAGATTGTTCCAGATGCGCCATTGCAAGCGCTTCCATTCCAGTTCATTGCATTGTACCCAATAGAAATTGTTGCAGTTGCCGTTTTTTTGGTTGTTTCAGGAACAATCTTTTTTTGCCTGAATTATTTCTTTGCCGCTTTTGTCGGAATGAATCTTGATGGCAATGCTTCAATCGGAAAAGCTGTTGGCGAAACTTTTTCGGCTATGGGAAAAATTGTTTCCTTTGCATTGTTTGCAGCATTGGTTCTTGTTTTTGCCGGATGCGTTTTTTGGCTGCTGCTGCTTGTTTTCCAGCTTGTGCCCTTGCTTGGGGCAGTGCTTTTGGCATTGTTTGCCCTTGCCTGCTTTTATTTGCTTGTAAAGCTTGCTTTTGTGCCACAGGCGCTTGCATTGGAAAAAAGCTCTGTAAAAAAGGCTTTGGAGGGCAGCTGGCAGATGGCTGTCAAAAGGTTTTGGCAGGTATTGCTTTTCCTCATCATTCTTTCTGCGGTAAATTATGCGCTTGTTTGGATTGGAAGCGGCATTGCTGATTTTTTGGTTGACGACTTTTTAGGCATAATAGCGCTTGCCGTTTTTTGGGCAATCTCGCTTGCATTTGCAGGAATTGCAATGCCATTGTATTACGCGGAAAAAAAGCTTGGGCGATAGGCAATTTTACAGATGATTTTGCGAAGCCGCCCTATTGAGTTTGTTGCGCCACAGCGCAACGGTCGTTGCCGGAACGGCAACAAAAGCGAAATAGGGCTCTTGCTCGTACCAGCCGGACTTGGCGAGTGGAACGAGCACGTAGGATTGCCATCAGGCAATCGTACTCGTACCAGCCGGACGTGACGGCTCTTGGAAAAAACGCTTAAGGAATCGTTGATTGCCGTTGAAAATGCAGGATTTTAAAAGCCTCGGCTGCAAGGTTTTTATAGAAGAAAATTACTTATATGCATGAATGGTGGAAAAATGAAGGCAAGCTTTTTGATTAAGTCAAAAGAGGAAAAGGTTGTTACAGAAAAGGGGCTTAGGGCCTTTGTTTTGGAAAAATTGCTTAACAGCGGCATCAGCAAGGGAACGGTTGAAAACCTCGACAGGAAAACAGTGCAGGTCAGGCTTGAAGGCGATGAAAGCCGGGTAAAGCAGCTTGTAGAGGAACTGAAAAAAGCAGTGATTGCAGAATTTGGAAACCCGAAAATTTCTTTCACGCAGCTTGAAGAAAACCCTTCGCTTGAATTGCCGGATTTAATGAGGTCAAGCCAGGCTTTGATGCTTGGACAGTTGCACAAAGGCGTAAGCGTTCAGCTGGACATTCTGAAAGCGCAAAAAGGCCTAATGGAAGAGCAAAAGGAACTTGTAAAGGGACAAAAAGAACTTGTAAGCAGCCAAAAAGAACTGGTAGAAGGGCAAAAAGAAATGACAAAAGGGCAGAACGGCCTTTTTGAAGAGCAGAAAGAAATAGCAAAAGGACAAAAAGAACTCACGAACAGCCAAAAAGAACTAGCAAACAGCCAAAAGGAATTAGTAGAAGGGCAAAAAGGCATTTTAATTGGGCAGAAAGACACTTTGAGGGAACTCACCCATGAATTGAGAAACCTGCCAAAAGAGATTGCGGCAGCCATAAAAGGAAATGCTTAAGGCAGTGCCTTAAAGCCTCTTTTGAGTTCTTTTTTTTCAAATCTCAGAGCTTTACCGGCACGCCGTACTTTTTGGCAAAAGGCTCAAGAAATTCTTCAAACGCTTTAATCAGCTGAAGGTTTGCTTTCCTGATTTGGGTTGCCAGTTTTTTTCCAAATCTTTTTTCCGGGTTAACAGGCACATGAACATAAATAAATGAACTTGTTAGAAGCACGCTTTTATAGGAAAATTTTTTGCCAAACTCTTCCAATGCTTTCCTGAATTCCATAGCAGGCTCTGACAAATCAAGAACTATCTCAAAATCAGTCCCAGTGGCATAAACCCTTTGGTTTTGCCCAATTTTTTCAAAGGCAATTCTCTTTCCAATCATCGGTTGGTCCATGAAATGCCCTGCGCAGGAATCATGAATGCAACCAAACGGAAGCCTTGCAAACAGCCTTGCAACATTCCTTGTCTCAAAGTCAAGTAGTATTGGCCCAGCTTTTTTGTCCCTCAGCAGGCGCCTCAGTTCATCGAGCTTCCTAAGGCGCAATTGTGCAACACTTGCATTGCATTTCTTCAATTCAGCAGGCTTCATGTTTTTTTTCCAGTGCATTGCCTGCTCTAAAGCAGTCATTCTCCTGAAATCCGCTACTGCTCTTCCGGAACTTGCCTTCGGGTTTCTGGCAGGCATTTTCTTTTGCCTGATTGGCTTTTGCATGATGAATTGTTGCTTTTTGGCATTAAAAAGCATTCCTTTTTTGGGCAAGCCGGCAACTGAAAAACTTATTTAAATTAGTTGGCTTTCTCTCTATTAACAGGGCTTTTTTCTTATATTTTGGTGGCGGAATGGTTAAGCTGCAGAAACTGGTGCTGAGGAACTTCAAGAGCTTCAAGAAGGCAGACATTCCCATAAGCAGGGGCTTTACCGCAATTGTCGGAAGCAATGGAAGCGGAAAAACCAATATCCTTGACGGCTTGCTGTTTGCCTTGGGAATAAGCAGCATGAAAATGCTGAGGGTAAGCAGGATAGACGAATTGGTGAACAGCAATGCAACGGAAAATTATGCAAAGGTTGACCTTATTCTCAAGGACAAGGACAAGACCTATGAAGTCCAGAGAATGATTGACAAGCAGGGCAAATGCGTTTACAGGCTGGACGGAAAAAGAAAAACAAGGAACGAGATTTCCTCGCTATTGTCTGAATTGGGCATTAAGCCTGAAGGGCACAATATTGTGGTGCAGGGCGATACTACAAGGGTTATTGAAATGAACCCTGTTGAAAGAAGGCAGATAATTGACGAGCTCGCCGGCCTGCAGGAGTTTGACTCAAAAAAAGAGGAAGCCTTGAAAGAGCTGCAAAAGGTAGACAATAAGCTGAGGGATGCGGGAATTGTTTTGCAGGAAAGGGAAAACTATTTGGAACAATTGAGGAGGGACAAGGAGGCTGCAGCGCAGTTTGAAACACTGCAGCAATTGAACAAGGCAATCAAGGCAACGCTGCTTTTCGGCGAAATTGATGCCATTGAAAAAGAGGAAAAAGAATGCAGGGAAAAGCTTGAAGCAATTGAAAAGCAGAGGAAGCAGCTTGAAGAGGAAATCAGCCAATGCATTTCAGAGAAAAGTTCCCTCAGGGAAAAATCCGAAAAATTGAACGCTGAAATCCTTGCCCAGAAGGAAAAAGCCTATGCTACCTTTGGGGCAAAGCTTGAGGAGGCAAAAACCGCAAAAGCACTTTTGGGGGAAAGGCTTGGAAACAAAAAACTGCATATTGAAAGCAATGAAACAAGGGCAGCAGAG
>Ga0315293_10001300_pt1 | contig 24187 bp, 22 predicted proteins | sample YL17G13_20_MG_FD_203071 | JGI IMG/M metagenome (GOLD analysis project Ga0315293, IMG submission 203071) | Sediment microbial communities from Yellowstone Lake, YNP, Wyoming, USA - YL17G13_20 | ecosystem: Environmental > Aquatic > Freshwater > Lake > Sediment | place: USA: Wyoming | collected...
TCACGCAGTGACAAAGAAAAGGCTGGCCGCGCACCCGCTTCGCAAAACAAAGCCATCAGGCAGCGAAATGCACCACCGCGACTGTTCGCCCGGCCTGCAACAAGACCCAGAGAAGGGTTGTGGGGCAAAGCTCCGACGAGAGCGACAGTGGAAGGCTCTTTTCAACCGACCGGCGGCACAGGCTTGAGGTTCCAGATCTCTCGGGCGTACTCGTGGATCGCCCGGTCGGAGGAGAAGTAGCCCATACAGGCCACATTGCGGATCGCCTTCGCGGCCCATGCCCGCCTGTCCCGGAACAGCGCGCCGGCCCGCGCATGGGCGTCCGCGTAGGAGCGGAAGTCCGCGAGGTGCATGAAGCGGTCCCCGTGCTGCATCAGCGCGGCCCAGATCTCCCGAAGCGCGACCGCGTCCCCACCAGCAAACGTGCCCTCGCGCAGGGCGTCGATCACACCGGCGAGTTCCGGATCGGCGCGATAGCGCTCCAATGGGCTGTAGCGACCGGGCTCGCGGAGCTCCGCCACCTCCTCGGCGGTGTGCCCGAAGATGAAGATGTTCCCCTCGCCCACCGCGTCCCGGATCTCGATGTTCGCGCCGTCCAGCGTGCCGATGGTGAGGGCCCCGTTGAGGGCCAGCTTCATGTTGCCGGTCCCCGAGGCCTCCATGCCCGCGGTCGAGATCTGTTCCGAGAGGTCGGCGGCCGGGATCACGACGCTCGCGATCGTGACCCGGTAGTCCGGCAGGAACACCACCTTCAGTTTGTCTGCCACGGCCCTGTCCGCGTTGACCACATCGGCGACACCGTTGATCAGCCTGATCACCAGCTTGGCCATGCGATAGGCGGGTGCCGCCTTGGCGCCGAAGATGAACGTTCGCGGAGTGATGTCGGCAGCCGGGTCGGCCTTCAGACGCCGATACAGCGCAATGATGTGCATGGTGTTGAGCAGCTGCCGCTTGTACTCGTGCATGCGCTTCACCTGGACGTCGTAGAGCGACCCCGGGTCGATGGCGATGCCGCACAACTCCTCGACCAGCCTCGCCAGGTCAACCTTGTTGGCGCGCTTGATGGCCAGGAACTCGTCCTGGAACGCCGCGTCGTCGGCGTAAGGCAGCAGCTCGCGCAGGCGCTCCAGGTCACGCGTCCAGCCGTCGCCGATCCTGTTGCTGATCGCGGACGCGAGGCGGGGGTTGCAGACCAGCAGCCAGCGACGCGGCGTGATGCCGTTCGTGATCGAGACGAAGCGCTCCGGCCACATCTGAGCGAAGTCCCTGAACACCTCTCCCCGAAGGAGGTCGGTGTGGAGGCGCGCCACGCCGTTGACACGGTGGCTGCCGACGATCGCGAGGTGCGCCATGCGGAAGCGCCGTTCGCCGCCCTCATGCACCAGGGACACGCGACCCAGGCGGTCGGGCTCCCCGGGATGGAGCGCTCCGACCTGTTCGAGAAAGCGCTTGTTGATGTCGTAGATGATCTGCACGTGGCGCGGGATCAGCCGCTGCATCAGGGCAACCGGCCAGGTCTCCAGCGACTCGGAAAGCACCGTGTGCTGGGTGTAGGCGCAGGAGGCACGGGTGAGCGCCCAGGCCTGCTCCCAGGGAAGGTCGACATCGTCCACGAACACCCGCATCAGCTCGGCGATCGTCAGGGCGGGGTGCGTGTCGTTGAGCTGGAACGCGACCTTGTCCGGGAAGGCCTCCCAGTGCTCGCCGTGCCGTTCCCGAAACCGCCGCACCACGTCGGCCACCGAGCAGGCGACCAGAAAGTACTCCTGGGTGAGGCGCAGCTCGCGCCCCGCCTCGGCCTCGTCGGAGGGGTAGAGCACCTTGGTGACCGCCTCGGCCCTCTCGCGCCCCTCGACCGCGCTCAGGAAATCGCCCTTCGAGAACACCTCGAAGTCGAACTCATCCGGCGCCTCCGCCTTCCACAGGCGCAGGACCGAAACCGTGCGGGTGCCGTAGCCGGCGACCAGCACGTCGTACGGCACGCCGTAGACCACGCGCGAGCCGGTCCAGGAGGCACGTGTCTTCCCGTTGTCGTCTGAAGCGCTCACCGAGCCGCCGACGTGCACCGCCACGGTGAGATCGGGCCGCGCGATCTCCCAGGCGTACCCACCCTTGAGCCAGGTGTCAGGGCGCTCCCGCTGCCACCCGCCGGAGAACTCCTGCCTGAAGATCCCAAAGTCGTAGCGCAACCCGTACCCGAACGCCGGGTAGTCCAGGGTGGCGAGCGATTCCAGGAAGCAGGCGGCCAGTCGGCCGAGACCGCCGTTGCCCAGTCCGGGGTCGGGCTCCTCGTCCACGATGCGGTTCAAATCGAGGCCCAGCCCGGCCATCGCCTCGGCCGCGACTTCACGGAGGCCGGTCGCGATCAGGTTGTTATCGACGAGCCGACCCAGCATGTACTCCAGCGAGAGGTAGTGGACGGTCTTGGGATCGTGTTCCGCCTGCACGCGGTGAGTCGTGACCGCCCTGTCTATGAGGGTCTCGCGAATCGCGAGCTGCAACGCCGCGAGCTGATCGGCGGGCGTGGCTTCGCCCACCTCGAGCCCCCGCACGTACCGCAGGTAGTAGACGAAGCGGTCGCGGAACGCCTGCGGTGAAACGGCACGTTGTGCCAAGCCGATCGCCAATTACATCCTCCTCGGGTGCTGGGCGCTCCGGCCGGGGGTCGCCGGGGCAGAACCGGAGAATTGTAGCTCAGGGAGTGATGCCGGCCGAACCGGGGCCGCGCGGGTCGGCGGCAGCCCCGAGCGCGCCATCGGCTCTGCGCCGAACCGCGTGCACCTCGCCCAAGCTCTGGACGCGGCGGAGCATGTGCCCACGTTCCGTGAGCTCTTTGAGCGTCGCTGGCGTCAGCGCCCCATCCTCGAAGGCCAGCTCGTCGGGGAGCCACTGATGGTGCAAGCGTGGCCGGTCCACCGCAGCCTGGAGGGCGTCCCCGTCCACGACCAGGCCGAGCAGCACCTGGCCGGTGGCGGTCGGGATGCGCGAGCCTCCCGGCGAGCCCAACACCAGCAACTCGGAACCGCGCCAGGCAATCGTGGGGGTCATCGACGACAACATGCGTTTGCCGGGACCCACCGCGTTGGCTTCGCCCTGCACCAGGCCGTAGAGATTGGGCTTTCCGGGTGCCGCCGCGAAGTCGTCCATCTCGTTGTTGAGCAAGATTTCGAGCTCGGGGACCAGCAGCCCGCACCCGAAGCTTCCGTTGAGGGTCGTTGTAAGGCCCACCGCGTTCCCCTCGCCGTCCACCACCGAAAGGTGGGTCGTTTCAAGCTTCTCGGTGGGGGTTGGCCGTGCCCACGGTTGGATCCTCACCGACGCGGTCGAACGGGAGCCGTCGATCTCCGAGGCCCTCTTCGCCAGCCACCCCGGGTCCAGGAGCTGCGCAGGGCCGGCCAGGGTGGTGGCCGGGTCGCCCAGCAGGAACCGGTCGGCGAACGCCCTCCGCCAGGTCTCGGCAATCAGGTGAATGCGCTCCACCGACCCGGGCGGCAGCTTCGCCCAGCCGAGGCGCTCCAGGATGCCCAGCGTCTCGGCCAGAATGATCCCCCCCGAGGACGGAAGCGACATCGAGGCAACCTCCCAGCCGAACGCCGTGACGACGATCGGCTCCCGCCACACCGCCCGGTAGGAGGCGAGGTCCACCATCGTAAGGATGCCGCCGTACCTGCGCGATATGGCCACGATCGCCGCCGCCGTACTGCCGGTGGTGAGCGCCTCGGGACCCCGCTCGGCATAGGCTGCGAGCACCGCCGCAAGCCTCGGCAGCTTCATCACACTGCCCGCCGCGGGCGTCCGGCCTTCCGGAAGCCAGACCGCGGCCGTCTCGGGGAAGCGTGCCAGCAGCGCCCGTTCCTCGCTGATGCTCCTGTGAAGCCGGGGGGTGACAACGAAGCCCCCGCGCGCCAGGCGGACCGCCGGTGCCACAACTTGCGGCCACGGCAGCCGCCCGAAGCGGCGATGAAGCTCGAACAGCCCCACCGGGGAGCCGGGTACGCCGGATGCCAGTGGCCCGACGAGGGACTTCTCCGCCACCGGTCTGCCGTCATTCCCGAGGAACATGCCGGCGGTGGCGGCCGCCGGGGCCGTCTCGCGGAAGTCCAGGGCGCTCACCTGACCGCCGAACCGCACCACCGCGAAGCCGCCGCCCCCCAGGTTCCCGGCGGCAGGGTGGACGACGGCGAGGGCGAGCGCCGTGGCCACCGCCGCGTCCACAGCGTTGCCGCCCTCCCGCAGGATCGTGAGTCCGGCCTCGGTGGCCGCCGGTGCGGCCGAGGCCACCGCGCCGCTCGGCGCGGGAGCGGCCGCGACAGCCTGGACGAGCAGGCCGACGGCGAGCGTGGTACCGAGTGCAAGGCGCAGCAGACGGGTTCTTCGCATCTCCGGAAGTGTAGCCCGGCGTGCGTGTCGAATGGGCGACAGGAGTGGAGCTACGACGCGACCCACCCAGGAGGAAGCGAGCTCCCGAGGCCGCGGGCCACCGCGACCAGTTCCTTTGCCGCGGCCAGGTGTGGGAACAGCGAGGCGACGCTGCCCTTGGTCAGGTCAAGTGCGCCCCCCATCACCGCCATCATCGGGTCGAGGGTGCCGGCAAGCAGTCCGACCCACGTGCTGGCGTCGGCGGTGAGCGCGTAGCGCGCCGCGTCCAGGTCGCCCGGACGCGCCGCCCGCGCCTCCCGGCAGCTGCCGTGCCAGAGGTCGAGGAACACCGCGCGCTCCTCGATGCCGTGCCCCGGGTCGGCGCGCACCGTGGCCAGGACCGCGCCTTCCCACGAGGCCGCAACGGCCCGGTAGCTCGCGCTGGCGTTGAGGGCCTCTCCCCACGCTCTGGCCCACGCGTCGGTAAGGATCTCGGTCATGCCGGTCGCTCCCCCAGTTCGCGCTCCATCCTAGCGGATCGCGGTGTGTGGCACCCGTTGCGGCGAGAGGGTGAGCCGCATGCAGGTCGCGGTGCCGCAGCAGTCGGCCTTGAACTCCCAGGATCCCCGCACCGCCGCAGGAACCGAATCCCTGGGAACCTTTTCGAAGCCCATCGCCGCCGCCAGCGCCTGCACCGTCGTGGTGAGGAGAACGGCCTCGCTGGCGCCGAGGTGGCGGGCCTTCTCAAGGATCTCGGCCGCCAGGCGCGTCCCTACCCCCTGCCCGCGGTTCTCGGGCAGCACGGCGAGTGAGCGTAGCAGCGCGGCCTCCCCATAGAGCTCGAGGCCGACGCAGCCCACGACCCGGCCGCCTGCGCGAGCGACGAGGAAGTTGTCGATCCGCGTGCGGATCTCCGGCGCGGGCAGATCCACCTCGGCAAGGAGCGCCTCGATAGCAGCCGCGTCGCCCTCGCGCGCGGCCTCGATCGTCACGGCTTCGTTGAAGAGCCCAGGTGGGCGTACCGACCCACCCGGCTTGTGGCCGACGATCCTGGCGCTCCACACCCTGTCGGCCACGGCCTCCTTCAACCCAGCAAGAAAGCTCTCCAGGCGCCCGCCACCCTCGAACCGCTCAAGGGTCTCGCGGAAAAACGCCCCAAGCGTCTCCTCGCCGTAGACCATGCGCGCGGTCACCGCCACGTCAACCAGGCCCGCCTCCCGCATCGCTGCCAGGTACTCCGACTCGGGGATCGCCCCCGCAACACACGCCACGTAGAGCTCCGGGTCGTTCCTGAGCGAGGCCGGGAGTTCGGGCATGTCGTCGGCAAAAACGATGTCGGAGATTGCGATCCGCCCGCCGGGCTTGAGCACCCGGGCCACCTCACGGAACACCTTTCTCTTGTCGGGGGCGAGGTTGATCACGCAGTTGGAGATCACCCAGTCCGCGCTCCCGTCCGCGACCGGCATCGCCTCCGCCTCGCCGAGGCGAAACTCGACGTTGCTGACCCCGGCCTGGCGGGCGTTCTCCTGCGCCTTCTCGATCATCGCCGGGGTCATGTCGAGCCCGATCACCCGCCCTGTCGGGCCTACCCTGCGCGCGGCGATCATGCAGTCGATTCCGGCGCCCGACCCAATGTCGAGGACCACCTCACCTTCCTTCACGTCGCTGAACGCTGCCGGGTTGCCGCAGCCGAACGAGTTCGCCACCACCCCCTGGGGCAGACCCGCGAGCTCCCCCTTCGAGTACCCGAGAGCGGTCGGGCTCCCGCAGCCGCACTCGCCCATTGCCGCAGAGGTCGTGGGCCCGCAACACGAGCCACTGTTGAGCCTCGCGGTGTACCCCTGCTTTACAGCATCCTTGATCTGCTCATCCGTCAGTTGCTTTGACATTGCAGCACCCTTCCTGCCGTGGCTCGACGCCACGCCACTCGTCCACGGCCCGTGACAGCTCCTCGAGCGCGTGGATCACCGACTCCCGGTGCTCGACCGGGACCTTGTCCAGGATTGCCTGCTCGCTCTCGAGAAGCTCGGCGGAAATCCTCGCCAGCAGCTCGCGCCCCTTCGAGGTTGGCTCCACACAGCACACCCGCCGGTCCTCCGCATCCACGTCCCGTTGCACCAGCCCATGGGCGACCAGGTGGTCCACCACGCGGGTCATCGTGCTGACCGAGAGCTGCATCTGGGACGCCAGCGCGCCCATCGTGAGCTCGCCCGCCTGGCCCAGCGCCTCAAGCGCGTGGCACTGCGAGACCGAAATCCCGAAGCAGCAGATCTCGTTGCGGTCGCGGAACTGGTACCTGCGCACCAGGTCGGTCACCGCCCAGTGCAGGCGCTGCGCGTGCTCGCCGATCGGGGCACGGGGAGCCGACGATATTTGCATGATACAAATATATGATCTTCACCAGACACTGTCAAGGCCCGGGGCTCAAGCCTCGTCTGGCAGGGCAGATGCCTGGAGCACCAACTCCCGCCGCCGTTGAAGCACCTCGAGTCGCTCCTTGACGGCGGTTTCACCCTCCTCGCGGCGGCGCCGACCGGCATTCACTGCGTCGAGCACCTCCCGCCGCAGGGCGTCAAGCCGCCCCTGAATCGCACCATCCAGTTGTCTAGCCAGGGTGTCGATCCAGCGAATCAGCGCTTGGTCTTCCTCGCAGAGGATGCGCTGCACCCACTCCTCGGCGAGGCGGCTTGCTTGTGCGGCCGCACGCCGAGCGACGGCTTTCCTGGACGAGAGCCCGTCAAGCAGGGGAACCAAGACTACCCTGGGATCGAGAAACAAGACCTGCTCGAAGAACTCGAAGATAACCGGTTGCAGGTCAATCGCGAGGATCTCTGGCTCGAACCGCGCCACCGGGATGTCAAAGGCCTTGGAAGCGGCTTCCGCAACGCGCTCGATCAGCCGATTTATCTCGCAACTCGCCTCCCGAACCCAGTACTCACGTACTTTCCTCAACTCAGCCCTGGCAAACCCATGCCAACGTTCCACCGACAGCCTCGTGTGCACGCGTGCAACGTCGCGGACCACTTCCCTGATCTGCCGCCTCCTCGTGCGCTCCAATTCGCCCACCTTCTGGTCCAAAGCTCCGCTTACTCCGCGCCGCGCATCTTCCAGAAACATCTCTCTCCGCGTCTCCCACTGGCGCCGGTCATAGGACAGCGCCCCTTTGCTCCGCGCGAGCGCGGCGATGGCAAGCTCGTCGAGGTCCCCCATCGCGGTCACGAACGCCGCGATTCTTCGGTCAATATCCTCCACGGGCGAAATGAGGGCCGCGCGCTCGAGATCCAACTCCTGGAGCAGGCGGGCAGCGAAATGCCTGGCGGCGCGCGCGGCGGACGCACGGGCGAGCTTGCCACCCGAGGCAGCTGCCAACTCAGAGAGGTTGTGGATCAATTTGGCTACGCCCGGATCCGACCCGATCCGGAGCGCCGTCAACGCCGAGGCGTGCACGAAGCGGAGAGGTGTGTCCCCGAGCGCATCGCGGAGCGCTGCGCGGGTGAAGGCCTCAGCCTTGACCCGTGTCCGCTCTGGGACGAGGTCGCTCTTGTTCAGGACAAAGTACATGGAACCGACGATGCGAGCGGCCGACCGAACCAAGCCGAGTTCCTCGCCTGATATTGGTGGGTCTGAGCCAAGCACGACGGCCGCCACATCAACGCGCGGCAGGAACGAGCGTGTGACTTCGGAGTTGCTCTCAAAGATGCTGCCCACGCCTGGCGTGTCCACGAGTCGCATGCCGGAGGCCAAGAGGGGCGCAGGAAGCTCGATTCGGACGACGCGGACGCCCTTGCGGTTGCCCGGGTTCTCCTCCTCGGACGCGAACAGCCGGAGCTGGCCGACGCCGATCTCCTCTTCACGACCGTCCTCGAAGCGCACTGCCACACGCTCCGGTGAGCCGTACTCGACAACGGTGATCGCGGTGGTGATCGGCGCCACGTCTGCAGGCAGAATCTCGCGGCCGAGCAGCGCGTTGATGAGCGTGCTCTTGCCGCGCTTGAACTGCCCCATGACGGCAACGTTGAAGCGGCGACTGGCGAGGGCCGCCGACGCCTCGCGCGCCTCGGCCGCGATGTCGTTTAGCCCCTGCTCCCTGGCGACAAGTTCGAGTGCCTCGAGTGCCTCTTGCTCCGCCCGCATGCCGCTCCCCACGAGTCAAACACCTTGCCTGAAACTCGCTTTCTGCCACGACACCTTCAGGTAGGGGTCATCAGCGGACGAGCGCCGCAGTTAAGGCGGACTCCATCGCCTGACTCATTCTACATGGGACGTTCGCCGCGAGTGTGCTCCGCCGGGGGCACGAAGGCCACATGGTCGCGGCAAATCCCAGCGGCCCCGGGTGACCGGGTGGCGTGACGCGGCACGCGCAGCGTTGGTATGATCTGGGCGCGGCGATGGGGTTCGCCGGAACCGCCCCTTGGGGCTGATGACCCCTACTGGCAAGAGGGGGTGCCGTGAGCGAACCCAAGCGTTCCTGGCGCAACCCGACGGTCCTCGGGTTCTCGTTGGCCAGCCTCCTATCGGATGCCAGCCACGAGATGGCCACTGCGGTTCTGCCCTTGTACCTCAAGCACTTAGGGCTCGGCGCAGCGGCGCTCGGGCTGATCGAGGGACTCGCGGACGTCTCGGGGTCGGCCTCGAAGTGGCTGGCCGGATCAATTGGGCAAAGGGCGCGCCACAAGAAGGCGCTGGCGGCGCTTGCGTACGCGGTCACGACCGTGTGCGTGGGCGCATTCGCCCTCGTCACCCGGGTCGCACCGTTTCTGATCCTGAGGTCGGTGGCGTGGGCCGCGCGCGGGTTCAGAGGCCCGCTGCGCGACACACTGATGGCCGAGTCGGTCGACCCTGCCAGCTACGGCAAGGCGTACGGCCTCGAGCGTGCCGGGGACATGGCCGGCGCCGTGATCGGACCGCTTGCCGCGGTCGCCCTCCTGGCGATTGAGGCCAGCCTCCACCGGATCTTCCTCTGGACGCTGCTCCCAGGTTTTGGGGCCGCGGTCGCGGTCGTGCTGCTGGTGCGGGAGCGCGAGCCCGGTGGGGCGAGCCTGCGTGAGCGGCCGCTGCGGCCAAGCCTGCCATCGCGCTACTGGGCGTTCCTGGGCGCAGTCTTGCTCTTTGGCATGGGCGACTTCTCCCGCACCTTCCTGATCTTCGAGGCGGCCGGGCGGCTTCCCGCGAGCGGCGTGCATGCGTTGCTGTCGATTCCGGTGCTGCTGTACGTGGGACACAACCTAGTCAGCGGCCTCGCCACGGTGCCGGCCGGTGTTCTCACCGACCGGTGGTCCTACGGCCGCACGCTGCTGCTCGGCTACGGCCTGGGCCTCGTCTTCAACCTCGGGCTCGGCTTCCTGCCCGGCGGGGTCGGGTGGCTGGTGCCGCTGTTCATCGTGAGCGGCGTGTACATCGCCATCGAGGAGACCGTCGAGAAGGCGACCGCGGCGCGCATGATCCCGGAAGAGGGCAGGTCGTACGCCCTCGGGATGCTGGCCACCGCGAACGCGGTGGGTGACCTCGTCTCTTCGCTGACGACTGGATTCCTGCTTGATCACCTCGGGCGTTCCTGGGCGTATGGCACCGCGGCTCTCTTCTCGGCCGCGGGCTTTCTCGCCTTGACACTCGTGATCCGGCGGTCGGGCCCGGGTCGCGAACGTGGCGTGGTGGAGCAGTCATGGCAGCCCCATTGCCCCTCAAACCCGCACTCGAGATGAGCAACGTGGCCCAGCACAGCGACAGAAACGCCGGCAGGCACAACGCTCGGGGCTGCATCGTGTGCACCTCCCAGAGCCGCGCGGTGTTTGACCTCCTCGCGAGATCGCTTTACCTGCTCGTCCAGTCTGAGTCAGAGCGAGTGGCCTTCGGGGTGACCAGGGGCTTCTGTTCCTTCCACATGTGGCTGTTGCGACAAATTGGCGACCCGTTGAGCCTCAGCAGAGCTTGGGCGCCGGTCGTGGACGCGTGGGCAGATGACCTACAGCGGCTCGTGGACGGCCCAACGGATCAGGCAATCGAGCACATCGCGTCGGCCCTTCGAGGCTCTGACTCCTGCAGCGTGTGTGAGGCCCAGCGGGCGACCGGGATCGGTGAGTTGACACGCCTGGTGGCCTGGCTCGACACGCCGGACGGGAGGAGCGAGTTCACGCGTGGCGAGGGCCTGTGCCTGCGTCATCTGGTCGCCGCGTTGCGTGTGGGCCCGTCCCCCGAGGTGGCGCACTTTCTGTTGGGCGACCACGTGAGGCGCCTGGAGAACGTCTCCGAGGACCTTCACAACTACGCGGCCAAGCGTGATGCGACACGCCGTGAACTGATCAACGAGCACGAGCAGGATGCATGGCAGCGTGCCCTCCTGTTGCTCGCGGGCGCTCGAACGGTGCGCGATGTCATGCCAGAGTAGGGCCAGCAGATCGGCCACACAGGGGGGAGCCGGCGGCGGCCTAGCCGGGTTCCGGACTCGGTCTGCGCTCAAGCAGCGCCCCTGCTCGGGCCGAGACGACTCTCCGCGGGTCAGAGGAGAGGGATGCCACTGCCTCCCACGCCTCCCTCGTGCCGATCCTCGCGAGCGCCGTGAGACACTGCAACGAAACGTAGAGGTCGTCGCTTTCGGCCGCCCGCGCGGCCAGGGCCGGGACAGCCGCAACCTCCTGCCGCAACCCGAGGAGGTAAGCAACACGCAACCGTGTAGCCGGCTCCGGGTGGTGGAGGGCGTCAGTAAGGCGCTCCGCGTAGCTCTTCGACGCCAGGATCCGCCGGATGTCCGCACCGCAGTGCGGGCAGATCGCCTGATCCCCCTTGCTCTTGGCCCAGCATCCGGGGCAAAAGTACGTGGGCATGGCGGGCTTTGTCCCCTGACCTTGTCGTCGCACAGCAGTAGGGGTCATCAGCCTCGATCGGCGGTCGGCGGCGAACCCCATCGCCGAGGAGAGGATACCAAAACTTGCGAGCAACGGCGCTCTGGCCAGCGGCGATTCCAAAGAACGACTGTGACGTGGGCCACCACCAGCGACCCGGCGACGACACGCCGGGTGAGGAGGTACGGCGATGTCAACGAAGATCATGAGGGTTCACGCACGTGAGATTCTGGATTCCCGGGGCAACCCAACCGTAGAGGTCGAGGTCGTGCTGGAAGGCGGGGGCCGCGGCCGTGCTGCGGTGCCGTCGGGTGCTTCCACGGGTGTTCACGAGGCGCTCGAGATGAGGGACGGCGATGCGCAAAGGTTCGGCGGCAAAGGCGTCCTTACCGCAGTGGAAAACGTCAACGGCCGAATTGCCAAAGTGGTCGTCGGCCTGGACGCTCTCGACCAGGCCGGCCTCGACAAGGCGATGCTCGCGCTCGACGGCACCCCCAACAAGAGCAGCCTCGGCGCCAACGCGATCCTCGGTGTGAGCCTCGCCGTCGCTCGTGCGGCCGCCGACGCCGTCGGGCTGCCGCTGTACCGGCACCTGGGCGGCGTGAGCGCGGCGCTGCTTCCGGTGCCGATGTTCAACATCCTCAACGGCGGCGTGCACGCCAACTGGCAGGGCACGGATCTGCAGGAGTTCATGATCGCGCCGGTCGGGGCCGCCACCTTCCGCGACGCGCTGCGTTGGGGCGCCGAGGCCTACCACGCGCTCAAGAGCGTGCTCAAGACCAAGGGGTACGCGACTGGAGTCGGGGACGAGGGCGGGTTCGCCCCGGCGTTGAAAACCAACTCGGAGGCTGTCGAGCTGATCCTTCAGGCGATCGAAAAGGCCGGCTATCGGCCCGGCGAGGACATCGCAATTGCGCTCGACCCGGCTTCGAGCGGCTTCTACGAGGACGGGCTCTACAACTTGCGCACCGAGGGGCGCAAGGTGTCGGCGGCTGAGATGGTCGGGATGTACGCGGACTGGGTCCGCCAGTTTCCGATCGTGGTGCTGGAGGACGGCCTCGCCGAGGACGACTGGGAGGGCTGGAAGCTGCTGAACCGTGAGCTTGGCGCCAAGATCGAGTTGGTGGGCGACGACATCTTCGTCACCAACGTCGAGCGGATCGCCCGCGGCATCGCGGAGAATGTTGCCAACGCGGTCCTCATCAAGCTCAATCAGATCGGCACCCTGACCGAGACGATCGCCGCCATCGAGTTGGCCCGCAAGGCCGGCTGGGGCGCGATGGTCTCCCACCGCAGCGGCGAAACCGTCGACGCCTTCATCGCAGACTTCACGGTGGCCATGGGCACCGGTCACCTCAAGACCGGCGCGCCGTGCCGCGGCGAACGGGTCGAAAAGTACAACCAGTTGATGCGGATCGAAGAGGAGCTAGGTGAGGCGGCAGTGTACGCTGGGAAAAAGGCCTTCGTGCGCTGATCCTGCCAAGTGCGGGGAAGCTGGGAGTGGCGTGGGCCCCTGGGGCCGGTGGTGCTGCCGACGGTCTCAGTGATGGCAGCCGCTGGAATCGGTCGGCCAAGGAGCTCGTTCTGGTAAACTCATGTAGTTTGACGGCGATGGAATCCGCCCTTAACCGTCCTTCCGGACTGATGATTCCTGGCAGGCGCAGTTCGGAGGGACGACATGTCATGGGACGCGTTGCGGCGCTCAGCCGGCGGTAGAACCGACCCAACAACCGCAGCCTCGACAGCCCAGCAAACGGCCACGAAATTCCCCGACAGCGTGCATGCTGCCGAACGCGGACGCAAAACCGGCGTGCTGGCGCGGCCTGAGGCCGAGTTGCGCCGGCAATCGAACGGCAAGGAGTCCTGGGTCTTCCGAGCCGCACATCCAAGCCAACTGCTGGGAGTCCACGCGGGACAGGTTGGGCAGGTCCTTCGTCCTGGGGAAGTGCTTCACTACGTGCTCTACTCGCCGATGTGGGAAGGGAGCGGTGGACCGTTTGGGATCCGCGCCGAGCCGGCCTCGCATGCGGTTGTGGTGACCGATAGCCGGTTCATGATCTCGCGGGACCAGCACTCGGACGCCGTCCCTCCAACGCTCCTGTCGATTCCATTCGAGGCGGTGCTGTGCGTCGAGTCGGGCAGCGCGCTCATGCTCGGGTGGCTGGTGATTCGGTACGCCGAGGAAGGCTCACCACGAGCCGCGACGTTGTTGTACCGTGCCCTCGGTCGTGCCCACTTCGCGGCCGCTCTGCGGAGCTACAGGTCGGTCAGCCAGGTTGATGGCCTTGTTGTTCAGTCCCGTCCGGCCCGGTGGCAGGGCGTGTGGGATCAGATTGGAGAACGGTACAGGGAGGAGATCGAGCCGCTCCTGACCGATTTTGAGTCCCCTATCTCGACCGTCGCCTGGCCTGCCCTCTACGGCCGGCGCCGGAAGAGGTCGAGGGAGAGCCTGGTTTGTACCGCCCCGGCCGGGGCTCTCGTGGTGTCCACACATGGCCTCTTTTCTATCGGGGATGACCCGCAGGCACTACCGAGGAGCCCCAATTTCGGTGTCAATGCCCTGTTCGTGCCTCCCGACGCGCTGCAAGCGGTGACCCTGGCGGACAAGACAGCCAGCGGGTCGTTTGTTCTGGCCCTCCAGCTACGGATCGGGCGCCACGGGGCTGCAGTGCCGGTCGAGGTGCTCTTTCCCGGCGAGAGGCTCCACGAAGTCGAGCACGCTCTGGGTGCTTTGGCGGAGCATCCGGTGTCCAAGGATATCGCATGGTCTTTGTAGGCCGCGAGCGAGAGACTGCGCACATCGTCGGGGAGTTGTCGGCGCGAAGCAACGTCATCGTCACCGGAAAATATGGCGTCGGTCGCACCAGTCTCATACGGCACGTCGCCGAGGTGATGCGGGAGCGGAGGCGGTTCCTCTTCGTCGACTTCTCGCAGACCTCTGCGAAGGTGTGCTTCGACCTTCTGGGCAAGATCAGGCCGTCGAAAGCCACGACGCTGGATCTTCGGAGGCTCTCCTACAAGTCTGCCCGTGCGAGGGTTCTCAGAGCCGAGCCTGCCGACGCGCGGCGTCACGTCCTGGTGCTGGACAACCTCGGGGCGGTCACCGCTTCGAAGCTGAGCCTCGTTCGTCGGCTCGCTTCAACGCGGCGGTACCAATTCATCGCCATAACCGACAGCGAGACCGGCCCGACCGATCTCCTCCACCTGCGTGAAAGCCTGTATCCCGTGTGCCTGCTTGGTCTCCGAAGGCTGCCAAGGCGTGCATCACGGGAGTTCTTTGAGATCGTCGCGCGTGACCTTGGTCTGGTCTGGGGCGAGGGTGAGATCGCAGGCTCGCGAGCACTGTGGGTGGGTATCCCCTCATGATGGCGGAGGCGGCGGCTCGAGCGGCCCGACGTATGCGGACGGAACGTGACAAGGTCCGCCGTGCAACCCCAGTAAGAACTGGCGATTTTCTTTCCGGCACTGCTGACGATCGCACCGACTGGGGGAGGTGACGCTGCCATGGTGGACTTGAACGACAACCACAAGCGTCACCTACTGAGCACGTTCCGCTACCTGGACGAGGTGTTGGACCAGGCGGAGCACATCATGGCGTCGTCTCGATCTCGCACCGCGTTTCCAAGGTATGTCCTGGATACGGCGCCGGTTCAGCGCAAGGTGCTCGTCGACTATTTCGCCCGATTCCGAGAGGCGCTGCTGGCAGCACTTCCGGACCTGGCCTTGGTGCCAGGGACTCCAGAAGTCAGCACCCTGCACGCGTTGCGGGTACAGATCATCGCCGCCGACATCGCGCTCGAGGACACCAGTGCGTCTTCCATGCGCGGCTATGGCCCCCTCTCGGCAGAGGCCACCGCGGCCCTTGAGCGCGTGGTCGCGGAGTTGCGTGGCCAGCTCCAGCGGATCGGTGCGTTTCTCGAGGAGCCGCCGGACCGGGATCTGCAGGCGCGCCTGGAACGCCTGGCCGCAACGACCGATGAGGCGCGTCTCGTCTCTGAGCTGGAACGCGTCATCACGGCGCACGGCCTCGTCGAGCTCCGGCCGGCGCTGGCGGTGTTGGTCGAGCGCATGGAGTCGAGACGGTTCGAGGTCGGGGTCTTCGGCCGGGTGAGCTCGGGCAAATCTTCTTTGCTCAACCATGTTTTGCGGCACCAGGCGCTGCCAGTTGGGGTCACTCCCATCACCGCCGTACCCACCCGCGTGCGCTTCGGCGCCGACGCGTTGGCAAGGGTGAGCTTTGCCGACCATCGGGTCGAGGTCATCCCACTCTCGCGCATCGCCGAGTTCGCGACAGAACAACAGAACCCGGGTAACCGCAAGCATGTGACGTACATCGCCGTCGAGCTACCGGAGCCTCGGTTGGAATCGGGCGTGGTGTTTGTTGATACGCCCGGCCTTGGCTCGCTCGCGACGGCCGGGGCCGAGGAGACCATGGCCTATCTTCCCCGATGCGACCTTGGGATCGTGCTGGTGGACGCCTCGTCGGGCCCCAGCCCCCACGATCTGACCATCGTGCGGGCGCTGTACCAGAGCGGGGCTACGGCGGCCGTGCTGGTCAGTAAGGCCGACCTGCTCACGCCGATGGAGCGTGATCAAGTCGCCCAGTACGTTCGGGCCCTGGTCACATCCGAATGCGGCGCGGATGTCACCGTGTCGCCGGTCAGCGTGGTCGGCCCCGCCGCTGCGCTGGCGGAGAAGTGGTTCGAGGAACAGTTGCTTCCGCTCTGTCAGGTGCAGGAAAAGATGGCAGCCGTGGCTTTGCGACGCAAGGTGGGAGCGCTGCGTGACGCCACCACCGCCACCCTGCGCCTCCGGCTGGAGCATGAACGGTCTGAGTCGCCGCGAGCGCGCGAAGACGAGGCCGCGCAGGCCATGGCCGCAGCGTCCGCCCTCTTCGATGCGGCGAGGACGCGATGCGAGGTTCTGGCCTCCGGCATCGAGACCTTAGTCGGGCCGGTGATCGAGGAGGCCGCGTCCGCGACCGCGGACCGCTGGCAACCTCGCGAAGAGCGCGCGCGGGTGGCGCAAGAGGCCCTCGCCGAAGCGCTGGCCCGCCAGGCTCAGTCGGTCGCGGCGGAGGTCTCGGCCCAGTTGACCGGACTCAGGGCGGAACTGTCGAGGGCGTTGGAGGTTGCTGCGGCGGCAGTGCCATGGGCAAGTCACGAGACTGACCTGCCCCGGGTCGCCGGTCTCCCCGTCCTCGACGATTCGGCGCTCAAGGGGCCGCTTGAATTGACGGGTTCGTTCCTCGATGTCCTCGGCAAAGGGTTGCTGCGCCGCCGGATCGTCGCCCTTGTGAACGCGCAGCTTGCTCCTTCGCTTCGCCAGGCGCTGCAGTTTCACCGGCGGCGGCTCGTCACTTGGAGTCGCGAGGTGGCGGCGGCGCTCGAGCGCACCTTTGAGGCCCATGCCGGCGCCTTGCAAGCTCAGCTCGGAGTCCGCGGCGGACCATCTACGGTGAGGCCGGAAGAGGACCCTGCTGCGATCAACCGCGACCTTGAGGTACTTTCAGGCTGGGGACAGGGAATTCAGGATCCGGTCGCCTCCACGCGGGCGCGACCCAACCCCGGCGGCGGACGGAACAATGCCATGGGGGGGACGTGACTAGTCTGCAGGCCGCGGCGGACTCGACTTGGCGATTCGAGGGCAGCTTGGTCCGTCGCATTGTCAGCGGGACCCAGGTTGAGGCTACGCCTCCAGTTCGCCGCCGCCGTTCCGTCCCGGAGGCTCGATGGCTGGGAGGGATGCAATGGCCGTTGTCGTAGCATTGCCGGGCAAACCCGAAATCGAGCTCACGCATCTCGCACTGGACTTAAATGGCACACTCGCCAGGGAGGGGCATTTGCTGCCAGGCGTGGCGGAACGTCTCGTGACCCTCAGCCATGTGATCACGATCATCGTGATGACCGCAGATACTCGCGGCACGGCACTGCAGGAGCTGGCCGGGCTCCCTGTGGAAACAAGGCTTGTCGCAACGGGTACCGAGAAGGCGCGACTGGTTCAGGAGATTGGTCCGAGCCGGGTTGCAGCAGTCGGTAACGGCCGCAACGACGTTGCCATGGTCAAGCTGGCGGCGCTCAGTATCGCGGTGCTCGGTCCCGAGGGCACCGCCGCGGAGTTGATACCCTGGGTAAACGTGGTGGCACCCGATATCAGCGTCGCCCTCGACCTGCTCACCGATCCTGTGCGGCTCGTTGCGACGCTGCGGGCGTGAAGGCGCGCATGGGCAGGGGAACCCCGGCGAAGCACGCGCCCTACTTCGAGGTCCTCGAGGCCCTCCAGCACACCAGCGCTTGTGCGCTCTGCGACCTTGAGGTCAGAGCACAGCAGCGGTACTTTGACTCTCTGCTTTACGAGAACGTGAACGACCCAGGTGTTCGGCGGGAGCTTGCAAGGTCGCGCGGGTATTGCACGCGGCATGCCCACGCGCTCGTGTCTTTCCAGGACACCCTCGGCACCGCCATCCTCTACCGGGACCAAGTGGAGCTTTTCCTTGCCTTCCTCGCCGGGTATACGGGGGCGCCCTGCCGCCGGCGGTGGAGCCGCGGCAAACCACAGAAAGAGTGGGTCACAGGCCTGCGGTGTCCCGCCTGCCGCCGGCAAGAGGAGTTGCGAAGGACCAGCATATCCATCGTGCTCACGTGGTTGCACGACAGCGAACTTGGTTCGGCGTTTGCTCGGGCTCCAGGCCCGTGCACACCCCACCTCCTCGCGCTCCTGGATGAGTGCGTCGAGGGCGAGACCCGGCGATTCCTGGTTGAAACGCAACGCGCGAAGCTCGCGAGGCTCGCGAACGAGCTCGATGAGTTCCGGCGCAAGAGCGGGTACGGCGGGCGCCATGAGGCGTTCGGCCCCGAGCGCGACGCGTGGGTGCGTGCGGTGGTGCTCATGGTAGGCAATCGTGAGGTGTTCTAACCTGGCATCTGCGGAGTACGGTTGACAGAGTCCGGGTCTCCGCGTACAATGCGCCGCGGAGATGGCGTTCTCCAGAACCGCCCACCAGGGCTAATGACGCCTGCCTCGAAACGGGAGGTGGCGTCATGGAGCACTTGTGGGGGGATGGCGTTGTCTGGGTCACGCTCGCACTCGTCGCGAGCCTGATCTCCTGGCGGCTCGGTATCTCGGTCGCGCTTATCGAGCTGGTCGTCGGCATCGCGGCGGGGAACTCATTCCACCTGCAGATCACCGAATGGGTCAACTTTCTCGCCAGTGTCGGCGCGCTGGTCCTCACCTTCCTGGCTGGCGCTGAGCTCGAGAGCGCCACGGTCAAGCGCTTTTGGAAGCAGAGCCTGGTGCTGGGACTGATCGGCTTTGCGGCGCCCTTCGGGTTGGCGTGGGCGGTGGCCCAACTCCTCTTCGGATGGGAGCTGCATGCTGCCCAGATCGCGGGGATCGCGCTCTCCACAACCTCTGTGGCGGTGGTCTACGCCGTGATGGTGGAAACCGGGCTCAACGAGACGCCCCTCGGGAAGCTGATCCTGGCCGCGTGCTTCGTCAACGACCTCGGGACGGTGATCGCGCTCGGCCTGCTTTACACGAGCTTTGGGGCTGCGTTCTGGGTGTTTGTGGCACTTACGATTCTCGCGGTGGTGGTGCTGCCGAAAGTAACGCCCCATTTCCTGAAGAAGGTCAACTCACACTCGAGCGAGCCCGAGGTCCGCTACGTTCTGCTCATTCTCTTCGCGTTGGCATACCTGGCCGTGCGGGGGGGCAGCGAGGGTGTGCTGCCCGCGTATCTCGTCGGGATGGTGCTCGCGGACACGTTCCTGTCCAGCCGCGAGCTGATCAAGCGCATGCGGGCCACGACGTTCGCCCTGCTCACCCCCTTCTACTTCCTCAAGGCGGGAAGCCTGGTCTCTCTCAAGGCGGTACTCGGCAGTCTCGGCGTCGTGGCGGCGCTGTTCCTCGCCAAGACCGTCGCGAAGTTCATGGGGTTGTTCCCCGCCGGAGCCGCGTTCCGCTTCACCCGACGGGTCAACATGTACAACACGCTCATGATGAGCACGGGCCTGACGTTCGGCACCATCTCCGCGCTTTACGGCCTCAACCACAACATCATCACTCGGCAGCAGTACTCGATCCTCGTGGTGGTGGTGATTCTCACCGCGATCATCCCGACGTTGATCGCGCAGTCGTTCTTTGAGCCGAAGGGCAAGGAGCGGGAAACGCTGTTCGTAGCAAAGGGAGGAGAGTGAGATGTACAAGAAGATCGTACTGGCGTACGACGGATCGGAGGGTGCCACGATGGCCCTCCACCGGACGGCGGAGCTGGCGAGCGGCGGTGCCGGGGTCCTCGTGCTCGCCGTTGGACGAATCCCCGAGTACGCGGAGACCGTCAGCGAGGTCGAGGAGGCCAAGGAGCAGGCCGGACGCCACTACGACCGCGCCGTGGGCGAAGCGGCCGAAGCACTCCGGGCTAAGGGCATTCCTGCGTCCGGGCACGTGGACTTTGGCAAGCCCGCCGACGTGATCATCCGTCACGCCGAGGAGATCGGTGCTGACCTGATCGTGCTAGGAACGAACCCGCACTCCGCGCTGAAGCGCCGAGTGCTCGGGGCCACCGTCGACAAGGTGGTCGACCACGCCCATTGCTCCGTGCTCGTGGTCCGACTGACCGAAACACATGCATCGACCTAGATGTCCTAGCGTGCTGCGCCGCTGTTGCACGCAAGTATGTGCCGGCCTCGGCAACAGGCGAAATCGCGCGGAACAGCGGGTCGGCTACGCGGCCCCGTTCGTCGCGGCATCCGCGGAGTCAGCGGGACTCATGGACTGCGGCAGAGCCAGGGCTTTGCGCGGTTAGCCAGGTATCGCCTGCTGGCGAGTGGGGGGGTAGTCTGAGCGATAGGGCGGCGGATGAGTTGGCCCGTTGGTCTGCTGGCCGCAGCTGTTGTTGGGGAGACCCCGGCAAATCATGGGGGCGGCATGAAGAAGGCAATCGCCACAGTGGTTCTCGTCATTGGCTCGCTGGCGGCGCTGGCGCCGTCAGTACTCGCCAAGGCGATCACCATCACGATTCTGCACACCAACGACATGCACGCCCACCTCGAACCGTTCACTCAACGGGGCAGGGAGATGGGCGGCTACGCGCGGCAGGCCACGCTCATTAACCGCCTCCGCGCCAGCGACACAAATCCGCTCCTGCTCTGTGCTGGCGACACGTTCCAGGGAACCCTGAACTTCAACGCGTATGAGGGCCTCGCCGACCTCGCGTACATGAACTACATCGGCTATCAGGCGATGGCTGTCGGCAACCACGAGTTCGACCGCGGTCCGGCCGTGCTGGCTCGATTTGCAGGCCTTGCTCGCTTCCCGCTCTTGGCTTCGAACCTGGACGCGAGCTGCGACAGGGAACTCGGATCGCTGATTAAGCCAAGCGCCGTGCTGGAGGTGGGTGGTGAGGGGATCGGCATTGTGGGCGCCCTCCCGCCCGACCTTCTGGCCATCAGCTCGCCGGGACCAACGATCAACATCAAGGATCTCGTGACCAGCGTGCAGTCCGCCGTCGATGCAATGATGCAGCAGGGCGTCGACAAGATCATCCTGCTCTCGCACATCGGCTACCAGCCCGATGTCGAACTGGCAGCCAGGCTCCGAGGGGTTGATGTGATCGTTGGTGGCCATAGCCACACCCTGCTGGGTGCGGTGCTTGGGTTACCAGAGCCCGCCGGAGACTACCCCACAGTGTGCAAAGACCTCGACGCAAACACCGTGCTCATCGTGCAGGCCTGGGACTGGGGCAGAGTGGTCGGTCGCATTAGGGTCAGCTTCGACGATGCCGGACATGTGGTGCGCTGGGACAATGCCGGGCCAATTCCCGTCGACCCTTCAATCCCGGAAGACCCGACCGTGAAGGCCATGGTGGCCGCATTTGCGCGGCCGATCGCCTCGATCCGTGACCAGGTCGTCGGGCATAGCGAGAGAGGCGTGGCAATCACGCGGGTCACCGCCCGCCATGCGGAGAACCCCATGGCGAACGTCATCAGCGACGCAATGCTCGCGGCGACCGAGAGGGCCGGGTCGGTGGCCGCCTTCATCAACGCCGGCGGCGTGCGTGCCGGGCTTGAGCCTGGACCAGTCATCTACGGTCAGGCAGTGACGGTGCAGCCATTCAACAACACCCTCGTTCAGCTCGACCTCACGGGGGCCGAGTTGAAGGAGGTTCTGGAGGAAACACTCGGCGGACTGCCGGCAAGCGCCGCCGGTCTGCTCTATCCCTCACACGGAACGTCCTATGGCATCGACCTCGGCAAGCCGGCAGGGCGGCGTGTCGTCAGTCTCAAGGTCGCCGGCGAGCCCGCGCAGGACGGTAAGGTGTATCGGGTCACCGTCCCGAGCTTTATCGCCGGCGGCGGCGATGCACACGCTGTCCTGAAGAGCAGCCGGAGATACCGGTACGACACAGGGATCCTCGACATCGACGCGTTCGTGGAGTTCTTGAAGGCCCACGACCCGATCAACCGCCGCCTCGAAGGTCGTGTTGAGATTCTCGGGACACCAGCACCAGGGAAGCAGACGACTCACTCCTGATCGACCTCAAGCGCGCCCGCCCCCGGCAGCGTGCTTTTGCCGCGTGGGGGCAGGTGGCTCAGAACGCAACCGTGCCGGTCGCTTTTGGGGCCTGCAGCGGCTACAACCCGGTCCGGGGCAGCCGCCGCCTCCGCACCCGTGTGAAGGGGTCGGCGTCGGATGTCGAGTGGACTTTGACAAGCCGGCCGACGTGATCATCCGCCACGCCGAGGAGATTGGCGCTGACCTGATCGTGCTCGGAACCAATCCCCATTCTGCACTCAGCCGGCGCGTTCTTGGCGCCACCGTCGACAAGGTGGTCGACCACGCCCACTGTTCGGTTCTCGTCGTCCGCCCGCGGGCGGGCGCCTCCTAGCCGCGGCGCGCGATCTCCGGCAGCAGCCGGGCGCGGATGTCGTCGCGGACTGCCCGATACACAACCAACCGCTCCTTCTCGCTGCCGACGGCCAGCACGGGGTCGGGAAACGACACGTGAATCTGCTCCGCCGCGGCCGGAAAGAGCGGGCAGCTCTCCCGTGCGGAGTCGCACACCGTCACCACGAGGTCCCAGGCCTGGTCCAGGAACGGTCCCCAGTGCTTGGGTCGTCCGTTCGAGATGTCCACCCCGACCTCGGCCATCGCCCGGACGGCGAGGGGTGCCACCTCGCCGGCCGGGTGAGTGCCCGCCGACCCGGCCTCCCAGCGGTCGCCGAGGTCGTGCCGCACCCACCCCTCCGCCATCTGCGAGCGGCAGGAGTTGCCGGTGCACAGGATCAGCACGCGCTTGCGAACAGCCATGGGAGCCCTCCGCTTGCAGGAGCAACGGCGACCGAGTATAAGATATTTCGTCGGGCTTAGAAATGGCGAACTCTCCTCTCGACGTGACCGTCAGGCACCTGAAGGCGCTCGCGCATCCCGCTCGCATGCGGATCGCGGCCATGCTGCGCGCGGGTGAGCTGTGCGTCTGCCAGATGACGGCGGTGCTGCAGCTCGCGGCCTCCACCGTCTCTGCGCACCTGGCGGAGCTGCGGCGCGCCGGTTGCGTCGCGGAGCGCAAGGAGGGCCGGTGGGTGTTCTACGCCCTCTCTGACGAGGGCGCGTCCCTGCTCGCGTCCCTCGCGCCGGATCTCGGAGACGACGCCCAGCTTGCGGCCGATGCCGCCGTAGTGGCGAAGCTCCGTGCCATCGGCCCGGAGGAGCTCTGCCGCGTCGATCTCGACCTGCGAAGGCTCGGGCTCGGCCAGACGGTGCTCCGGACGCGATAGGCCCGCCCGGGGTGGTGGCCCTTCCCCGCTGGAGGCGGCCTTTCTCGACATGACGCTCGGATCCGCGCCGGAGCGCCGGTCGAGTGGCTTCAAGATCCCCCTTCAGGTCACGACTCACAGTCAGGACGTCTCGCGGGCTTGACAGCCCGAACACCCGCATCTATATTTCGTGTGGTGACGAAATGAACGTCTCGACACTCGCCTTCGCCGTGACCTGCCACCAGGCTCTCGCTCACCCGGTCCGCCTCCGTGTCCTGGCGGCGCTGCGCGATGGCCGGCTGTGCGTGGGCGAGCTGCAGCAGCTGTCGGGCCTGGCCTTCTCCACCGTCTCGCGGCACGTCTCGGAACTGGAGCGCGCGGGCCTGGTGGAGCAGATCAAGGAGGGCCGCTGGGTGTGGTGCCGACTGGCCGGAGGCAAGGCGGTCCGCCGCACTCTCGAGTGTATCTGGCAGCAGCTCGCCCCTGACCCCACCCTGGCGGCGGACCGGTGGCGCGCGCAACGTCTGCGTGCCGGCCGGCGAGGCCCGGTGTGCGGGGCGACAGTGGGGCCGTGCCGGGATGAGGTTTCAAGCGTGGTGCACGACGCCGCGCCGGCGCCGGCGCCGAAGGAGATCGGATGACGGAGCAGAGCAAGCGGATGAACGTGTTCGAGCGCTACCTGACGCTCTGGGTCGCCCTCTGCATGGTGGTGGGCGTCGTGCTGGGCAAGGCCTTCCCGGGGCTCATCGCGGCGCTGCGCGGCATGGAGTTCGGCTCCGGCAGCCACATCAACATCCCGATCGCGGTGCTCATCTGGCTGATGATCTACCCGATGATGCTCAAGATCGATTTCGCGTCGATCGCCCGCGTCGGCAAGAAACCAAAAGGGCTCTTCATCACAATCTTCGTCAACTGGCTGGTCAAGCCGTTCTCGATGGCCTTCTTCGGCTGGCTATTCTTCAGGCATCTGTTCCTGCCGCTGATCGGCGCGGAGCTGGCCAGCCAGTACATCGCCGGGGTGATCATCCTCGCCGCCGCACCGTGCACTGCCATGGTGTTCGTCTGGTCGTACCTTGCCGACGGTGATCCGGCCTATACGCTGGTGCAGGTCTCGGTCAACGACCTGATCATGCTGGTGGCGTTCGCACCGGTCGTGAAGTTCCTTGTCACGGGCACCTCGGGACTCGAGGTGCCGTTCAAGGTGCTGCTCTACTCGGTGGCGATTTTCGTGGTGAT
>Ga0315293_10001301_pt1 | contig 24178 bp, 18 predicted proteins | sample YL17G13_20_MG_FD_203071 | JGI IMG/M metagenome (GOLD analysis project Ga0315293, IMG submission 203071) | Sediment microbial communities from Yellowstone Lake, YNP, Wyoming, USA - YL17G13_20 | ecosystem: Environmental > Aquatic > Freshwater > Lake > Sediment | place: USA: Wyoming | collected...
TAAGGAACGATCAGGGTTTCGGAGAGAAAGTAAGAGGAGAGAAGACTGCCGGCCGCCCCATGCGGGCCGGCTAGCTTGGCTTTTATCGCCGCGAGTTTTTTCCTGGCGATAGAAACTTCGGCAAGGCCGGGATCGGCGTTCTTCCAGACCTTGAGGCTTTCCTCGTATTGTTCGGCCGCCTTCTCCGGGGTGCCCTTCGCCTCGTAGAGGGCGGCCAGCCTGAAGCGGCTGAACGGATGGACCAACGCCCCTTCGCGGATCCCGGGGTCGGGCGACACGAGGCGCTCGTATTCGGCGATGGCCTTGTCCGTCTCGCCCTTTTTCGCGAAAACCCGTGCCGCGAAGTCGGCCTGGAAAGGCAGGTTTTTCTGCTGGACCGTTGTATAAGCCGCGAGATCCACCTGGATGGGCGGCCCTTCCCTGAACACCCGGACCGCCTCGCCGTAGGCTCCCTCGGCTAAAAGGACCTCCCGCTTGAGGAGATTGACGGCCAGCTGGTTGAATTTTTTCTCTTTCTCGGCGATAGAGCCGGAGGGAGCCTGGATTTCCACGAGCTTTTTCCGGGCTGTGGTGACATCGCCGTTCTTGATGTCCAGGAGGCCCGAGTAGAGAAGCTCGTAAACCTTATTCAGGGTCGGTGTTCCCTGGCCGCTCTCGGCCCTGGTGGCGAGGCGTCTTTTTAGGTATGTCCGGCAGAGGTCGATCTTCCCCCAATCGTAACAGATCCAAAGCGCCCCCCGCAGCGTGATGTCGGCGAGCTCGGCGTTTCCGGAGGCCTTGGCCATGGCCTCGGCCCGGCCGAGTTCGGCGAGGGCTTCGGCGAAGCGGCCCATGATGGAGTCATAGAAACCTTTCCACTGGTAGCCCTGGGCCCGGATGCCGTCCGTGGGAGCGTTGGTGATGAGGTGGTCGACCCACTGGAGGGCCCGGTCGTAGTCCCCGTCCATGGCGTGGAGGTAGGCCAGTTTCCAGGCCGAAAGGAATCCCGGCCGGATGGCCAGGGCCTGCTCGTACTTGGCCCTGGCTTTGTCGAAATTGCCGGAGAAGAAATACAGGTCGCCCATGGAATCGTGGGGGTTAGCTTCGCCCGGCAGGGCGGCGGCGTAGCGCTCGAACGTCTTGAGCGCCGTTTCCGACTTGCCCATTTCCGCGTACGTATACGCCAGCATGTTCAGGGCGTATCCGAAAGCGGGGTCGATCTCGAGCGCCTTATTGAATTCGATGATGGCCTCGTCGTATTTTTTCCCGTTTTTATAGAACCAGGCCAGGTCCACGTGGGCCCGCTTGTCGTCTGGATAGGCGCGGACGATGCCTTTCAGACCTTTGACATATCCTTCCTGGTCTTTCTCGACCAGGGCGGAAAGAGCGGCGGCATACAGGCCGTCCTTCCCCTTGCCCATTTCCGTCTTGCCGAATTTCTTGAATTTCTCCATGGATTCGGCAGCCCGGGGGGCGTCGGCCAGGGCCGAATAAACGCGCGTCAGGTAGTAATAGGGCAGGGCGAACCCCGGGTCCCTCTGGACCGCCATCTCGAGGGACCGTCGGGCCTCGTCATAGTAGTAGCGGTCGAAATCCTCCTGGCCCTTGAGGAAGAGCTTGTAGGCCTCCATGGACGCCGTCGTGACCTTGCTGATCGGGACCGCGTCCCGCGCGGCCGTTTGTTCCGAGAGGCCCACGCCCTTGGAGATTTCGCGGCTCAGCTCGTCGATCTGCGTCCTCAGGATGCTGCCGACGCCTTCTCCCTTCGAGCTGACGCTCTTACGGAGGTTCTTGGTCTCGACTTCGTATATCTTGGCGTCCGTGGCGAACAGGTTGTCGGCCTTGGTGAAGCTCCCCAGGACGATGGCTTGGATGCCTTCGCGGCGGCAGATCTCGAACCAGCGGTCCTGCTCGGCGGGCATGTCCGTCCCCCCGTCCTTCTGTCCGGCGAAGTCGTTCAGCCGCTCCCAGGATATCACGTCCAGGTATTTAGACTGCTCAAGGCTGGTGATGAGAAGGTTGGGGATGGCCTTTTTCAGATAGTCGAAGGTCGCGTCCCCGGTCAGGTTTTCGAAGCCGACGACGGCCACCGTGTGGACGGCGCCGGTGGCCCTGGGGATGATTTCCCGGATGGCGAGCCCGGCCGCGAGAACACTGAGAAAAACGAGCGCCGGGACGAGGGCCTTCCACCAGGGGATGGACGGCCTCCGGGCGGGCCGCGTTTTGCGGGTCGTGGGCTTGGTCCAGGGCGCGGCGACCGCCGCCGTCTGGATGGTTTCCTCGACCTGGCTCAGGTCGCGGCAGACGTCCTCGGCCGACTGGTATCTCTTCTCCCTGTCCTTTTCCAGGCACTTGAGGATGATGGCGCCCAGCTGGGGCGGCGTTTGTGGATTCAGGTTTTCCGGAAAGGGGGGATTTTCGGACCGGTGTTTGAACGCCACCGCGAAAGGCGTGTCCGCGACGAACGGCGGCCGGCCCGTGACCATCTCGAAGAGGATCACGCCGAACGAATAGATGTCGGAACGGCAATCGGACTCCTTCCCCTCGACCTGTTCAGGAGACATGTACTCGGGCGTCCCGATCACGATCCCCTCGGCCGTGACGCCCTGGCTTCCCAGGGCCCGGGCGATCCCAAAATCCAGGATCTTGGGATTCCCCTCTTTGTCGACCATGATGTTGCCTGGCTTCAAGTCGCGGTGGACGATGCCCGCGCGATGGGCCTCGCTCAGGCCGCTGCAGACCTGCTTGGCGATGGCGACGGTCGTCCCGACGTCGAGCCGCCTCGATCGCCGGATGAAGCTCTTGAGGTCTTCGCCCGGAACGTATTCCATCGTGATGTAGTGAAGGCCCTCGTCTTCGCCGAAGTGGTACATTTTGCCGATGTTCCGGTGGGAGATCTTATGGGCCAGCTTGATCTCGTTGACGAACCGCTCGAGCGTCCGCTGGTCGGAGGCGATGTCCGGCCGGATGAGCTTCAGGGCCACCTCCTCCCGCGTTTTCGTGTCGAGGGCCCGGTAAACACGCCCCATGCCCCCCCGGCCAAGCTGCTCGATGATCTGATAACGGCCTCCGAAGGCCGTGCCGGGCTCGAGGTTCCAGGAATGGGATTCGATGGTCTGCGTGACGGCGGAGGAAATGTCCTGGGGACGGATCTCGTGGAAGGATGTCGCGCAATTATAGCAGTAATTCGCGGTATCCGGGTTACTCGTCTGGCAGCTGGGGCAGGGGGTGGCCATGTTCCGTCTTTGTTTCGATACCGTGACCTAAACTTCCACGCCTCGAAATCCCGTAACCCATCCTTCATCCTCCGCTGATATATACGCTCGGGAGGGCGAAAAAGTTGCTGTCCCTCGCCGTACCGGATCCGCGCATCACCACTGCAAAGAACATGCCATCCGGACCCGATTCCGGGAGAAACATCCAAGCCTTCTTTCCTCTCGTCCGCCCTTGGAACAGCCCCTGTCCGTTTTCGGACATTATCCCCCGGCGACGCCGGGCCAGGCAAAAAAGATGCGGTTTATAGCCAGGCCGGTCCGGAGTCTATTTCTCATAGTTTCTTTACACGGATTTACAAGGATCTTCTTTGATCCGGCGTCGACCAGGTCTATGGATAGGCCTTTGATACGCGGGGCCCGTCCCAAGGTTGACAAGACTTGGGCCATTACATACGATCCTTTTATGAATAAGAAAATAACGCCGACCGTCTGCGTCGTCATTCTCCTGCTCGCGCTTCATGGCGAAGGGGCCGCGAACGAAACTCCCCGGCCAAGGCCACGTGAGTTGGGCTTGGTAACCGGCGTCATGCCCACGGGCCCGTTGAACGCCATCACCGATGTTCCCGACGTGCGGGTGGGTCACGCTACCCTCCACCGGGGCGACGCCGTGCGCACGGGCGTTACCGCCATCCTGGCCCATGGAGGCAACATCTTCCTGCAGAAGGCGCCGGGGGCCATCAGCGTTTTCAACGGCTACGGGAAACTGGCCGGGTCGACCCAGGTCCGGGAGTTGGGACAAATCGAAACTCCCATCATCCTCACGAACACGCTCAGCGTCGGCACCGCGGTGGAGGCGGTGGTCCAATATATTCTGGAGCAGCCGGGCTGCGGGGACGTGCGCTCTGTGAACGCCGTGGTGGGAGAGACCAACGACGGGTCGTTGAACGATATCCGCGGCCTGCATGTCCGCAAGGAGGACGTCTGGCAGGCGATCCGCACGGCCGGGGAAGGGCCGGTGGCTGAGGGCTCCGTCGGCGCCGGCACCGGGACGCAAGCCCTGGGCTGGAAGGGCGGCATCGGCACGGCTTCGCGGATGACAGAGGAATGGGGCGGGAAGCGCTACACGGTCGGCGTCCTCGTCCAAGCCAATTTCGGGAGCGAGCTGGTCATGTTGGGTGTGCCGCTGTATCAAAAACTCCGCCCGGACAAAGAGGAAACGGGGGGAGACGGCTCCTGCATGATCGTCATCGCGACCGACGCACCGCTTTCGGAGCGCAACCTGGAACGGCTGGCCCGGCGGGCCTTCATCGGCATGGGCCGGACCACGACCTGCATGCCCAACGGCTCGGGCGATTACGCCATTGCCTTCAGCACCGCCTACACCATCCCCCACCGCGGCCGGGGGGCCACGGTCGAGACCCCCGACCCGATCGTCAACGACCTGATGAGCGACCTTTTCCGGGCCGTTGAGGAAGCCACCGAGGAAGCGATCTACAACTCCCTCTTCGCAGCCCGGACAATGGTGGGACGCGACGGCAACCGCGCCGAAGCGCTGCCGATCGATAAGGTCCTGGCGCTCATCAAGGGCCGTTAGCCGATCCCGTCCAAGTCTCCAACCCACGCCATGCGTAAGAGAACCGGTCATCAAGCTCATCATGAACCTCATCCGCCGAGGCGCCGGCGAGGTGAAAGTCTTCGGCCGGGACGAGGCCCCTGCTGCGCGGCCTCCACTCCGGCCCTTACGGATTCAAGGCCCTGACGGATGATGCCCCCGAGGCCCGGCGGCGTCTTTTGGAAAGATGTGATTCCATTCACTTTCTTGATATGGACCGCAGGGTTCGCCTACAATGCTTCCATGTAGGGTGACCATGCGATCACAATCCGCTCATCGACATGTCGCCGGGCTCGGCTGGGTCTTCGTCTTCGTCGCCGCCCTTCTTTCCGCGCCCGCGGCCGCTCCGGACGAGTTCCAAAAAGGGAAGGTCATCGAGAAGGTCGTTTGCCGCGACTTTGCCGATCAGAGCTACGCCCTCTACCTTCCTTCGGATTTCGTGCCGACCGTTAAACGACCCATCCTCTACCTTTTCGACCCGGGAGCCAGGGGGCCGGTCGCGGTCGAACGGTTCCTTCAGGCCGCGGAGAAGTACGGCTGGATCCTCGTCGCTTCGAACAATTCCCGGAACGGCCCGTGGGAGGCGAACCTGAAGGCGGCCCAGGCGATGTTCGCAGATTCGATCGCCCGGCTTCCCGTCGACGAGACCCGGATCTATGCCGGCGGGTTCTCGGGGGGTTCGAGGGCCGCCTGCGTTTTTCCCAGGATCATCATGCGGCGGGTCGCGGGGATCATCGGCGTCGGCGCCGGGATCTCGAACACGGGGACCAAGCCCGAGGACATCGGGGCCTCTTCTTATTTCGGGATCATCGGCCTGGCCGATTTCAATTACCCGGAGATGAAACGGCTGGACGCGGACCTCGACGGCGCCAAGGTCCCGCACCGGGTCCTTTACTATGAAGCGCCGCACCAATGGCCCGACCCGGAGACATGCGGCCGCGCGGTCGGCTGGATGGAGATCACGGCGATGAAGCAGGGAAAGAGAAGCAGGAACGAAGGCTTGATCGACGAGATGCTGGGGAAGGAGCTCGAAAACGCTTCGGCCCTGAAAGCGTCGGGAAAGGTCTTTTGGGCCGCGCGGCAGTATGAAGCGGTTTCGCAGCTGTTCGACGGCCTCCGGGACTCCGGCGCCGCCGCCGAAGCGGGCAGGATCCAGAGGACGCGTGAATTCGCTCAATTCCTGAAAGAGGAAAAAAAGCGGGACGAGAAGGACGTCTCCATCCGGAGAGATTTCGTCCGCGCCTATACCCTGATCGAGCAGACCCCTTCGGACAGGATGAGATTCGTTGAGGTCCTGAAGGACCTTAAGCTCGGCTTTCTGAAGAAGGAGGCGAAGGCGGCCGGGACAGTGGAGGACCGGAGTTTTGCCTACCGCATCCTCTTCGACATCAGCGTCAACATGGAGCAAAAGGCCTTTGAGAGCTATGACCAAAAGGATTGGCCGCGGGCGTCGTCTCTCTTCGAGCTCGCTGCCGAGGCCTGCCCTGACGGGGACCGGCGCGAAAGGAACATCTATTTCAACATGGCCTGTGTCGCGGCCCTTCGAGGCGACGCGAAAGCGGCCTTGAAGCACCTCGAAACGGCCGTGGCCAAGGGATTCTCCGACGTCGGGGCCCTGGAGGATCAGGAGGACCTGGAAAGGATCCGGAAAACGGCCAAGTTCCGCGAGCTCGTCGAGAGAGTGAAGAAGATCCAATAAAACCCGATGGATCGTCAGAATCGGGTTCTTCAGCCCGGGATGGAGCTCGCGGTTCACCGAATCGAGGACCCGGTCGCCCGGAGCGCAGGCCTTCGAGGGCCCGTGCTCAATACTCGATACGGATCGAGTCCTCACCGAGAAGGTCCTCGATGCGCTTTTTCAGTTCCTCGGTCGGGGTCACACCGTGGACCTCGGTCGACTGGGTCAACATCCGGTAGGCGTGGGGCGTCTCGAGCTCGAAGAGGACCGGGCACTTCCCCTCGTATTTGTCGAGGACGCCCCTCAGCGTGTCCAGGACGGAGTCCTCAAGGCCGGGGAGGAAGATCCGGACGATCATCCGCTTGGCCTGCTTCTCCATGGCCTCGGTGAGGGGCATGACCAGGCTGAGACTGATCCGGCGGCTTTCCCCTTCGCCGCCGAACTTGCCCTTGACCCAGACGAGCTGACCTTCCCTCAGGTAGGCGCTGGACTTGCCGTAGGCCTCGGGAAAAGCCACGACTTCGATCCGGCCGGTCATGTCCTCGAGGAGGAACGTGGCCATCCGCTCGTCCTTCCTTGTCTTGAGCGGCTTGATCACGGCGATGATGCCGACGACCCGGACGTCCTTGTCGAAGTCCCTCTGCTCGTCGAGGTCGCCGATGTCGTGGGAGACAAGCTTGTTGAGGCGGCCCTTGAACCGGGCCAGGGGGTGGCCCGTGATATAGAATCCCAGGGCGTCCATCTCGTAAGACAGGAGGAGCGACTCATCCCACTCCCGCATCTCGCGGACCTCGGCCGGGACCTCGGGCGGTTCGAGGGCCCCTCCGCCGAACAGGAGGTTCTGCTTCTGGACCACGGCCTTCTGGACCTCGTGGCCGTACTCGATCATCCGGTCCAACATGTGGAAACACTGGGAGCGTCTCCAGCCCAGGGAGTCGAAGACGCCGGCCTTGATCAGGCTCTCCAGGGCCTTCCGGTTGACGATCTTCGAATCCGTGTCCTGGAAGAGGTCGAACGGCGACGTGAACGCCCCGTGTTTCCCGCGCAGGGCCAGCAGCTCGCGGATGGCCGCCTCGCCGACGTTCTTGACCGCCGAGAGCCCGAAGCGGATGCTCTCTCCCTCCACGGTGAACGGATAGTCACTCTTGTTGATGTCGGGCGGCAGGACCCTGAGGCCCATTTCGTGGCATTCGGTGATGTACTTGACGACCTGCGGCGTCGATCCTCGTTCGGCCTCGGAAGTGATGAGAGCGGCCAGAAAGTGCCGGGAGTAATGGGCCTTGAGGTAGGCCGTCTGGTATGCCAGGTACGCGTAAGCAGCGCTGTGGGACTTATTGAAGCCGTATTCGGCGAACTGGGCGATCTGGTCGAAGACCTTGGTCGCCTTGCTCTGGGCGACGCCGTTCTTCTTCGCGCCCTGGATGAAGCGCTGCTTCTGGGCCTTCATGATGTCCTTGCCCTTCTTTCCCATGGCCTTGCGCAGGATATCGGCGTCGGCCAGGGAAAAGCCGGCCAGCTGGACGGCGATGCGCATGACCTGCTCCTGGTAGACGATGATCCCCCGCGTCTCCTTCAAAACGGGCTCGAGCTCGGGGAACTCGTAGGTTGTCAGCTCGGGGTGGTTCTTGCGGTGGATGAACTCGTCGGTCATGCCGCTCTTGAGCGGCCCGGGCCGGTAGAGGGCGTTCAAGGCGATGAGGTCCCGGAAGACCTCGGGCCGGAATCTCCGCAGGAGGTCCTTCATCCCCGGGCTCTCGAACTGGAAGACGCCGTCGGTGTTGCCGGCCTGGAACAGCTCGAACGTCCGCGGGTCGTCCAGGGGGATGTTGTGAATGTCCAGCCGCTCCCCCGTGTCCTTCTCGATGAGGCCGAGGGCGTCGTAGATGACCGTCAGGTTGCGCAGGCCCAGCAGGTCCATCTTGAGGAGGCCGATATATTCGATGTCGCCCATCTCGAACTGGGTCGTGATCTCTCCCTTGACCGACCGGTAGAGGGGGGCGAATTCCACCAGCGGTTTCGGGGTGATGACGACGCCCGCGGCGTGGATCGAGGGATGGCGGATCTGGCCTTCGAGCTTCTGGGCGATGGAGATGAGCTGGGCGACTTTGGCGTTCTTCTCGCGCAGTTCCTTGAGCTCCGGAACGTTCCGGACGGCCGCTTCCAGGGTGGCGTCCGGCCCGAAGGCCGGGATGAGCTTGGCGATCCGGTCCACCTCGGGGAGCGGGACCTCGAGGACGCGGCCGACGTCCCGGATGGCGGCCCGGGCGGCCATCGTCCCGAAGGTGATGATCTGGCTGACGTTCTCCTGGCCGTATTTCTTCGTGACATATTCGATCATCTCCTGCCGGCGCCGGCCGCAGAAGTCGATGTCGATGTCCGGCAGGCTGATGCGCTCCGGGTTCAGGAAGCGCTCGAACAGGAGGTCGTACTCGATGGGATCGATCTCGGTGATCCCCATGCTGTGGGCGACCATGCTCCCGGCCGCCGAGCCGCGGCCCGGGCCGACGGGGATGTCCTTTTCGCGAGCGCTCTTGATGAGGTCCCAGACGATGAGGAAGTAGCCCTCGAAGCCCATTTCCTTGATGAGGCGGATCTCTCTCCTAAGCCTTTCCTCGTACTCTTCGCGGCTGTGGCTGAACTCGCCGTTGGCCTTCTTCTTCGCCCGAACCTCATCCATCCGCGCCCGGAAGCCCTCGCGGGCGACCTCCTCGAAGTATTCGCTCAGGGACTTGCCGTTGGGCGGTTGGAAGACGGGAAGGAAGCGGCCTGACGTCGGAAAGGCGAAATCGCAGGCGGCGGCGATGTGGACCGTGTTCTCGATCGCTTCGGGCGTCTCTTTGAAAAGCTCGGCCATCTCGGCCCCGGACTTGAAGTAGAACTGGTCGCTGGTGAAGCGAAGGCGGTCCGTCTCGCTGACCTTCCGGTTGGTCTGGATGCAGAGCAGGACGTCCTGGGTCTCGGCATCCTCCTTGCGGAGGAAGTGGACGTCGTTGGTGGCCACGAGCGGCAGTCCGAGCTTTCGGGCCAGGACGACGATCTTCGGGTTGATTTCCTTCTGCGGTTCAAGGCCGTGGTCCTGGAGCTCGAGGTAGAAGTCGCCTTTGGCGAAGAGCGAGCCGTAGCTCCGGGCGGCCTCTTCAGCCCCCTCGTCCCGGCCTCGGGCCAGGAGGAAGTTGATCTCGCCCTTGAGACAGCTCGACAGCCCGATCAGCCCGTCGGTGTGGCCGGCCAGGAGTTCCTTGTCGATCCGCGGCCTGTAGTAGAAGCCCTCGAGGTAGGCCTGGGTCAAGAGCTTGCACAGGTTCCGGTAGCCCTTTTCGTTCTTGACGAGAAGGATAAGGTGGTAGTGGTGGGTCTCCTCGTTCGGGTTGGACCCCCTGTCGGAACGGCTGCCGGGCGCCACATAGACCTCGCAGCCGAAAATGGGCTTGATGCCCTTGGCCTTGGCCGCCTTGAAGAACTGGACGGCCCCGAAGATGTTGCCGTGGTCGGTGAGGGCCACCGCCGGCATATTGTGATCGTAGGCCGCGTCGACGAGGTCCTGGATCCTGAGGCACCCGTCGAGGATGCTGTACTCGGAGTGGTTGTGCAGATGGATGAACGACATGCTCATTCCCACTCGATCGTTCCGGGAGGCTTGGTCGTGACGTCCAACGCCACCCGGTTGATGCCACGGACCTCGTTCACGATGCGCGTGGAGATCCTGGCCAGAAGGGGCGCGGGCACGGGGAACCAATTGGCGGTCATGCCGTCCGTGCTCTGGACGAGCCGGAGGACGACGACGCGCTGGTACGTCCGCCGGTCGCCCATGACGCCCACCGAGCGGACGGGGAGGAGCACGGCGAAGGCCTGCCAGAGCTTGCGGTAGAGGCCGGCCCGGCGGACCTCATGGAGCAGGATATCGTCGGCCTCGCGCAGGATGTCGAGGCCTTCCCTGTCGACCTCCCCCACGATGCGCACGGCCAGGCCGGGCCCGGGGAAAGGGTGTTGGGTGATGAAATCCTTGTCCACGCCGAGCTCGAGGGCCAGGGTCCGGACCTCGTCCTTGAAGAGTTCGCGGAGGGGCTCGATGAGCTTGAACCTGAGGCCTTTCGGAAGCCCGCCGACGTTGTGGTGGGACTTGATCACCGAGGACGGTCCCTTGACCGGGTTCGATTCGATGACGTCGGGGTAGATCGTCCCCTGGGCCAGAAAATCAGCCCCGCCGAATTTTTTCGCCTCGCGCTCGAAGATCTCGATGAACAGGCCGCCGATCGCCTTCCTCTTTTTCTCGGGCGAAATGACGCCGCGGAGCCTCTCCAGGAATTCCTCCGAGGCATCGATGCCTTTCACGTTCAGGGAGAACTTGCGTCGGAAACTCTCCATGAGCTCATGGTATTGGCCCTTGCGAAGGAGGCCGTTGTCGACGAAGATGCAGGTCAGGCGGTCCCCGATCGCTTGATGGATGATGAGCGAGGTCACCAGCGAGTCGACGCCGCCGCTCAGGCCGCAGACGACCCGGCCCCGGCCGACGGCGGCGCGGACCTCGGCGACCTTCCGCTCGATGAACGAGGCCATGTTCCAGTCGGCCTCGAGTCCCGCGACCCGGAAGAGGAAATTGATAAGGACCTTCCTGCCTTCGCGCGTATGGATGACTTCGGGGTGGAACTGGACGCCGCAGAAGCGCCTCTCCCGGTCCTCGATAACCGTGACCCGGGTGTTGGCCGTGCTCGCCGTGACTCGGAAGCCCGGCGGGACCCTCTCGGGCTTGTCGCCGTGGCTCATCCAGACCTGCCGTTTGTCCCTGATCCCGGCCAAGAGGCCCTTCCGGTCGAGGACCTTGAGGGAGGCGAAGCCGTACTCGCGCTTGCCCGAGGGAGCGACCTTGCCTCCGAGGAGATGGGCCATGAGCTGGAGCCCGTAGCAGATGCCCAGGACCGGGAGGCCGACCTCGAAGATCCCGGGCGACGGCAAAGGGGCGCCCTTCTCGTAGACGCTCCGCGGGCCCCCGGAAAGGATGAGGGCGCCCGGGGCTTCTTTTTTTATTCGAGCAACGGAGATGTCGAACGGCACGATCTCGGAATAGACCCCCAGCTCGCGGACCTTCCGGGCGATGAGCTGGGTGTATTGCGAACCGAAATCGAGGATGAGGATTTTGGACATGCCTTGATTCTAGCAGAGGGTCCAAGGGCTTTCAATCACAGTTGGGGTCAAACCTACAATCTTAACAAAAATGGGTTCTCTTCCATTTAGTGTGGCTTGGGTCAATGGCTTGGACGGACGCATTTCTTTTCGTGTGGGAAGGAATTCTAGGCTCGGGGCGCGCCCTCCGTCGGCCGCGGCCTGTCCCGGCGAGCCAGGCCGCTTCGGCTCCGGGCTCCGCTCTCCTCTCCCTCCGGTCGAGGACCCATGCCCGCTCCGCCCTTCAACGACCTCCTCCGGGCATCGCCCCTGCGCCATTGTCCAAAGCACACGAAAAGAAATGCGCCCAGGCCTTCGAATGCCACTTCGGCCCCAACCCACACCAAACGCAAGAGAACCCAAAATGTAAAATGTTAAGATTGTAGGTTTGACCCCTACTTGTTACTCCAAATTGATGGACTTCGCCATCGGAACGGGCCGGCGGCAAAAGTTGCCCGGAGGGACGGATCCGGCGACCCTCCCGGGTTTGCGGCCTCGCTTTGACTCGATCCCGGATTTCCCTTATATTAAGTGTATTATGAACTGGGAAGATCTGGCCAGGGAACTGGCATACACGACGGATTCAAAGATCGTGCTCCTGGTGTGCGATGGGCTCGGCGGCCTGCCGGTCGGCGGCCGGACGGAGCTCGAGGCAGCCCGGAAGCCCAACCTGGACGAGGTTGCGCGCCTCGGCGCCTGCGGAGTGACGGACCCCGTGTTCATGGGCATCACGCCCGGCTCGGGGCCGGCCCACCTGGCGCTCTTCGGCTACGACCCGCTCCGCTACCAGCTCGGCCGCGGCATCCTGGAAGCCTTGGGCTCCGGGGTCGAGGTCGGGCGGAACGACGTCGTCGCCCGCGGCAACTTCGCCACATTCAAGAAAGGATTCGTCGTCGACCGGAGGGCTGGACGCATCCCGACGGCGGAGAACGAACGTCTGTGCACCATGATCAACGCCGGCCTACCGAGGCAGGAGGGCATCGAGATCATCCTCACACCGGGAAAAGAACATCGCTTCGTGGCCCGCTTTCGAGCCGAGGGATTGTCGGACGTCCTCTCCGACGCCGACCCCCAGAAGGACGGTAAACCCCGCGTTCAGACCGCCGCGCTCAAGCCCGAGGCCGGGCGGACGGCCGTCATCATCAACCGGTTCCTGGATGAGCTGACGGCGCTCCTCAAGGACGAGCCCAAGGCCAACACGGCCCTCCTCCGCGGCTTCTCCAAGTTTCCCTCCATCCCGCACCTGGTCGATCTCTATAAACTCAGGCCCGCGGCCGTCGCCAACTACCCGATGTACAAGGGGCTGGCCAAGCTCCTGGGCATGGACGTACTCGACGTCGGCGCCGAGACGCAGGACCTCTTCGACGCGCTCGAACGCGAATACAAGAACCACGATTTCTTCTATGTCCACTTCAAGCGGACGGACGCGGCCGGTGAGGACGGGAACTTCGAGAAAAAGGTCGCGGCCATCGAAGAGATCGACCGCTTTATCCCGCGCCTGCTCGCGCTCAAACCCGACGTCCTGGTCATAACATCCGACCATTCGACCCCTGCCCTGCTCCGCGGGCACTCCTGGCACCCCAATCCCTTCGTCCTCGTATCGCCGAACGCCCAGCCGGACGGCGTCAAAGCCTTGACGGAGATCGAGTGCTCGCGCGGCATGTTGGGACGCTTTCAGTCCATATACGCCATGCCGCTCATGCTCGCCCACGCGCTGAAGCTGAAAAAATTTGGCGCCTAAGAAGTAAGGGTCAAACCTACAATCTTAACATTTTACATTTTTGGGTTCTCTTACGTTTGGTATGGGCTGGGGCCGAAGCGGCCTTCGAAGGCCGGGACGCATTTCTTTTCGTGTGATATAGACAATGGCGCAGGGGCGATGCCCGGAGGAGGTCGTCGCAGGGCGGAGCGGGCACGGGTCCTCGACCGGAGGGAGAGGAGAGCGGAGCCCGGAGCCGAAGCGGCCTGGCTCGCCGGGACAGGCCGCGGCCGACGGAGGGCGCGCCCCGAGCCTAGAATTCCTTCTCACACGAAAAGAAATGCGTCCGTCCAAGCCGTGAACCCGGCCCACACTAAATGGAAAACTCGAAACTCGTTTCTCTCTTATGTATAATGGGAGGGATGAAGAGGTCCATTCTTATGGTCGTCGTGGTCCTGCTTCTCGCCGCTGCGCCGTTCTTCGCGGAGCAGGACCCGCGGACCGAGATCTACAACCTGCGCTATCACACCCATCCGAATTTCACGCGCATCGTCCTCGACATCGGCAAGCTCCGGGAATACAGCTTCGGCGAGCTCTCGGAGCCGGGCCGGATCTACGTCGATGTCCTTCAGGCCAAACTCAACCCTATCCTCCAGGGCCAGGGGTACCCGATCAAGACCGATTACCTGAGCTTCATCCGGATCGCCCAGAAGGTCCCTTCGACGGTCCGCGTGGCGGCCGACATCGACTTCACCAAGGTGGAGTCCTACCGGGTCTATCATATCTTCGACCCATTCCGTGTGGTCATCGACATCTACCCCAAGAAAACCCTGCCCGGTGAAGCCGGCCTTCCCAAGGACACCCCCGTCCAACCGCCCGATCCCCTGGCATCGGGCTACACCATGATCCGGCAGCTTGGACTTGGGGTCAAAACGATCGTCCTCGATCCCGGCCACGGCGGGACAGACCCCGGCTGTCTGGGAAAGAGCGGAAGCCGGGAAAAGGACGTCACCCTGGACGTCGCCCTGGCCCTGAAGAAGATGCTCATCGAGAAGAACGGCTTCAACGTCATCCTGACGCGGGAGTCGGACATCTTCGTCCCCCTCGAGGACCGGACCGTGATCGCCAACCAGAAGCGGGCGGACCTCTTCGTTTCCATTCACGCCAACGCCAGCCGGAACCGGAAAAGGACGGGGATCGAAACCTTCTACCTGAACTTCAGCCCCGACCCGGCCGTGAACGAGATCGCGGCCAGGGAGAACGCCACGTCCGAGAAGAACATCTCCCAAATGAAGGACATCATCCAGAAGATCGTTCAGAACAGCAAGTTCCAGGAATCCCGGGACCTGGCTGAAAAGGTCAACAAAAATCTGCTGCAATCTCTATCCGGTAAACCATACGGCGCCATGAACAGCCTGGGCGTCAAGGGAGGGCCGTTCTGGGTCCTCATCGGAGGGGACATGCCTTCGGTCCTGGTCGAGATCTCGCACCTCAGCAACACGCAGGAGGAAGTCAGGCTCAAGACCCCATCCTACCGGGCCTCCATCGTCCAGGGCGTTTATGACGGCATCATGGAGTATATTCGTTCGCTGGGGAAAGGATGAAGCGATGAACAGGCGTGACTTTATGAAGGGCGCGGCGCTGGCGGGCCTGTATCTAAAGATAGGACCGGCCTTCGTCAAAGGCCAGGCGGCGGCGCCGGACCTGGTCCAGGTCCAGGGCGAGGACCCGGCGGCCATCACCCGGGCGGCGGTGGCGGCGCTCGGGGGGATGAAGAAGTTCGTTTCCAGGGGCGACAAAGTCATCATCAAGCCGAACATCGGCTGGGACCGGGTGCCGGAGATGGCGGCCTGCACGAATCCCGAGGTCGTCCGGGCGCTCGTCGAGATGAGCCTCGACGCCGGGGCCAAGGACGTGGTAGTGATGGACAACACGACGAACCAGGCCAAGCGCTGCTACATCCGGTCGGGGATCCAGGATGCCGCGAAGCAGGGCGGGGGGAAGGTGCTGTTCTCCGACGAGCACCGGTTGAAGAAGGTCCCGCTCAAGGGCGAGTGGCTCAAGGAATGGGAAGTTTTCCAGGACTTTCTGGAGGCCGACAAGATCATCAACGTCCCCATCGCCAAGGTCCACAGCCTGTGCCGGCTGACGTTGTCGATGAAGAACTGGCTGGGGGCGATCGGCGGGGCCCGGAACCAGCTCCACCAGAAGCTCGACCAAAGCATCGTCGACCTCCAGGCGTTCTTCAAGCCGTCGCTGACGGTCCTCGACGCCTACCGGATCCTCATCCGGAACGGCCCGCAGGGCGGCCGGCCCTCCGACACCCAGCTCACGAAGACGGTCGTCGCCGGGGTGGACGCGGTGGCCGTGGACGCGCTGGGGGCCGGGCTCTTCGACATCAAGCCGCAGGAGCTCGTTTACTTGCGCCTGGCCCAGGAGCGGGGACTCGGCAAATTCGAACTGGAGAAGCTGCGCATTGAAAAGAGAACCGTCTAGGAAATACCGGATCCTTCAGGTCCTTCGTATCGCGACGCAGGCCGGGTTCTTCGGCCTGTTCGTGTATCTTTTCGCCGTCAGCCACTACACGGGGCAGGACTACATCGGCCGGACGGTGGAGCGGTTCTTCCATTTCGACCCGCTCATCGCCCTGACGACGTTCTTCGCCTCCCGGGCATTTTTCGCCTCGCTCGCCCTGGCCGGAGTGACCGTCCTCTTGACGATCGTCCTGGGGCGGGTCGTCTGCGGCTGGGTCTGTCCGCTGGGGGCGGTCCACCAGTTCTTTTCCTTCGTCTTCAAGAAAGCGAAGTTCCTCCGGCCGAAGAAGGAGGAGACGGCAAGCGTCTCCTGGAAGTACGCGGTCCTCGTCTTCGTCCTGGCGAGCGCCGTGTTCACTCTGGACGTCGTGGGGGTTCTCGACCCGCTCAGCCTCCTCTACCGTTCGTTCGGCATCGGCATTTTCCCGGGTCTCGCCCGCATCGCGTCCGGATTCGTCGGCCTTCTCTACGGCCTCCATATGAACTCCGTCGCCCAGGCGATCTCCCAGTTCATGGACAACCTGATGCTCAACGACACCTTCCGGCAGGGATTCCTGATCATGCTGATCTTCGCCGGGATCGTCGCCCTCAACGCCTGGAAGGAGCGGTTCTGGTGCCGGTACGTCTGCCCGCTCGGGGCGCTGCTCGGAGTCTTCTCGCGCTTGAACGTCTTCAAGCTCCGGATCGACGAGAATAAGTGCATCCAATGCGGGCTGTGCACGACGCACTGCGAGACACAAGCCGTGCCGTATCCGAACGAGAAGTGGCGGAGCGCGGAATGCGTCTACTGCGAGACGTGCGCGGCCATCTGCCCGACGGCGGCGATCACGTTCCCGGCGAAGGCGAAGCCGGAGAAGCTCGCGACGGTCGACCTCTCGCGGCGGAAGCTCATCCTGACGACGGCGCTCGGGGCGATCGCGGCCCCGTTCTTCCGGATAACACCGGCCCGGAAGCGGTCCGACCTGAAGCTCATCCGTCCGCCGGGGGCGCTCCCCGAGGAGACGTTCCTCCAGAGATGCGTCAAGTGCAGCGAGTGCATGAAAGCCTGTCCCACCAACGCCCTTCAACCGGCGCTGTCGGAGGCCGGGCCCGAGGGGATCTGGACGCCCATGCTGGTCCCGAAGATCGGCTACTGCGAATACTACTGCTCGCTCTGCACCCAGGTCTGCCCGACCGGGGCGATCAAAGAATTGAAGATCGAGGAAAAGACGAAGGCCAAGATCGGCTCGGCCTGGATCAAGAAAGACCGCTGCATCCCGTATGCGCTGGGGAGACCGTGCATCGTTTGCGAGGAGCACTGCCCGACTTCGCCCAAGGCGATCAAGTTCGTCATGGTCGAGACGAAGCTCTTCGACGGGACGACGGCGACCCAGAAAGCGCCCGTCATCGATAACGTGCTCTGCATCGGCTGCGGGATCTGCGAGAACAAGTGCCCGGTCGTGGACGAGCCTGCCATTTACGTCACGTCGGTCGGCGAACAGCGGTCGGAGCGAAACCGCCTGCTCTTACCGGAATAAGAAGGTTGATTCTCTTACGTTTTATGTGGGCTGGGTCAATAGCTTGGACGGGACAGCCCTCGCTCCCCTTCAGGTTTTTAACGCCGTTCCCGAACCATCCTTCTCGGCGCCTTCAGAACTCGCGTGTCTGAACTATCATCTATCCAGGTTTTGTTAAATGGGGCCTAAATAAGGTCCCCATTTTAACATAGCGGCGTCTCTGTTCTCTTGAGCAAGCTCAGACATCTTCAGGCGCAGGGTTCCCTCGAAGGACGGTCCGGGAAGGCTAAACCTTCAAGGTCCGCTCAGCCCATCCCGTCCAAGCCCCCAACCCGCACAAAACATAAGAGACCCACAAAGAAAGACTCAAGCTAAAGCTTGAGACCACAATGGGGGGGGCTTACGTTTATTGCGGGTCGCTGAACAATAAGATGGGATGAGGCCGAAACGGCCTTGGAGGGCCGTGATGGGAGGGCATGGGGAAGGGCTGCAGCGACCATGCGGAGATCAGCCTGAGACGAGTGTCCGACGAGGGAAACCGCAGGCCTCCGACGGCCCAAGGCTCCGAGGATGGGTTTCCTTCAGCTCATTAGATTAGCCTGGAGTCTTGGGCCTGAGGAGCCGAGAAGGACGCGAGTCTCAGGCGATTTTTTATCGGAGCCGAGAGCAAAGCCCTTCCCTATGCCCTCCTGTTGACATCACGGCCATAGAGAGCCGTCCCGTCCAAGCAATGAACCCGACCCACACCAAATGTTAGAGAACCGGGAGTCCTTATTCCGAAAGCGTTTTCTTGAGCGCGTCCTTGAGGGGCGGGATGACCTGGAAGAGGTCGCCGACAATGCCGTAATCCGCGACCTTGAAGATGGGCGCATCGGGGTCCTTGTTCACGGCCACGATGAACTTGGACGAGGAGATCCCCGCCAGGTGCTGGATGGCCCCCGAGATGCCGAAGGCCAGGTAGAGGTTCGGCGAGACGGTCTGGCCGGTCTGGCCGACCTGGTGCTGATGGCCGATCCATCCCGAGTCGACGGCCGAGCGCGAGGCGCCGACGGCTGACTTGGGGATGACGGCCGCGAGCTCCCTGAGCAGGGCGAAGTTCTCGGGCCCCTTGAGGCCGCGGCCTCCCGAGACGATGACATCCGCTTCGGTGACGTCGAGTTCGGCGCTTTCCTCGCGGAGGATTTCCACAACCCGTCCTTTGATCATCCCCTCAGGGATTTCCACAGTTTTCCTGATGACTTCGCCCGCCGCGGCGCCGGCGGTCTCGAGCGGGAAGACGTTGGGACGCAGGGTGGCCAGCGCAGGCGAGGACTTGAGCCGGAAGCTGAGGACGGCCTTCCCGGCGAAGATAGGCCGCGTGAACTCGAGCTTGCCGTCCTTCACCCCGAGCTTCGTGCAGTCCGATGCCAGTCCGGCACCGAGCTTGGCCGCGAGCCTCGGCGCCAGGTCCCTGCCCATGGCCGTCGCGGAGAAAAACACGGCCTCGGGCTTGACTTCGCGCACCAACGAAAAGAGCGCCTGGGCATGGCCCTGGGCGGAATACGCGTCCAGCGCGGGACTTTCGAGCAGGTACAGCTTCGCCGCTCCGCGCCGAAAGACTTCGCCGGCGATGCCGTGGAGACCCGTCCCCGCCGCGGCGGCCGCGACCTCGGCCCCCAGTTCGGCCCCTCGCCTTTTCGCTTCCGACAGAACTTCGAGCGAGGCCTTTTTGATCTTACCGTCCCGCGTTTCCACAAATACGAGGATCATGGTTCCCTCTCAGATGGCCTTGGCCTCTTCGTGGAGGAGCCGGACGAGCTCCCGGGCCGCCTCCGCCGGGTCGCCTTGGAGGATCTTGCCGGCCTGCCTCGGAGCCGGAACGTCGAGACCTGTGATCTCGACCGTCGAACCCAGCTCTTCCGCCGTCAGCCCCAGCTCCTCGACCGGGACGACCGGGATGATCTTCTTCTTGGCCGCCATGATCCCCTTCAGGGTCTCGTATCTCGGCTCGTTCAGGCCCTTCTGAGCGCTGACGACGGCCGGGAGGGAGAAGACGATCTTCTCCGTCCCGCCCTCGATCTCGCGATACGCGGTCCCCTCGTTCCCGGAAATCTCGAGCTTGGTCACGACGTTGGCCTGGGGGAGATCCAGAAGCTCGGCGACCATGGACGGCACTTGGGCGTTGTCCGCACCCATGGATTGCTTGCCGAAGAGGAGGAGGTCGAAGCCGGAGAACTTTTTTGCGGCCGCGGCGATCGTCCGGGCCGTGCGCAGGCCGTCATAACTCTCGGGCGTCGCGTCCTTGATGAGAACCACCTCGTCCGCCCCCATGGCCAGGCACTTTTTCAGGATGACCAGGGATTCTTCCCGGCCCACCGAGAAGATCCGAACCGTCCCGCCTTTGGCCTCGCGCAGGCGCAGGGCTTCCTCGACGGCGTACTCGTCGTAGGGGCTGATGACGAAATTGAGTCCCTCTTCGATGACCGACCTCGTCCCCTGGTCGATCCGGACCTTCGATTCCGTGTCGGGAACGCGTTTGACGAAAACATGAATATTCATGGCAGACCCCTCACCCATCGAAACGCCGGAAAAGGAGCGCCCCGTTCGTCCCCCCGAAGCCGAACGAATTGCTCAGGGCGCAGACGATCTCGGCGGGCCGGGCCGCGTTCGGGACGTAATCCAGGTCGCAATCCGGGTCCGGGAACTCGTAATTGATGGTCGGCGTCATGATCTGATGCTTGAGGCAGAGGGCCGTGATGCCGGCTTCGACCCCTCCGGCCGCCCCGAGGAGGTGTCCCATCATGGATTTCGTGGAGCTGACGCCGATCTTCAGGGCGTGCTCCCCGAAGGCCTTCTTGATCGCCAGCGTCTCCGTCTTATCGTTGAAGGGTGTCGACGTCCCGTGGGCGTTGATGTAGCCGACGTCCTCGGGACGGGCGCCCGCGTCGGCCAGGGCCCGGAGCATGACCCTGACGGCGCCGTCCCCGTCCGGGGCGGGCGCGGTGACGTGGTAGGCGTCGCTCGTCATCCCGTAGCCGGCCACCTCGGCGTAGATCCGCGCCCCCCGGGCCAGCGCATGTTCCAGGTCCTCGAGGATGATGATGCCCGCCCCTTCGCCCATGACGAAGCCGTCGCGCCGGGCATCGAACGGACGCGAGGCCTTCGCCGGCTCGTCGTTCCGCTCGGACAGGGCCTTCAGGGCGCAGAATCCGGCCATGCCCAGGGGCGTGATCGGGGATTCCGCCCCGCCGGCGAACATGATGTCGGCTTCCCCGCGGGCGATCATCCGGAACGAGTCGCCGATGGCGTGCGTCCCGGTGCTGCAGGCCGTGACCGTGGCCGTGTTCGGCCCCTTGGCCTGGTATTTGATGGAGATCTGGCCGGCCGCCTCATTGATGATGGTCTGGATGAGAAAGAACGGCGAGACCCGGTCCGGCCCTTTTTCGAGCAGGACCTTGTGCGTTTCCTCGAGGGACCCGATCCCGCCGATGCCCGAGCCGACGCAGACGCCGGTCCGGTCCCCTTCGAGCGCGGCCGGGGCGATGCCCGAATCCTCGACGGCCAGTTGCGCCGCAACGATCGCGTATTGGATGAAGAGGTCCATTTTGCGGACCTCCTTTTTCTCGATGAAAGGAAGAGGGTCGAAACCCTTGATCTCGCCGGCGAACCTTGTCGCGAACCGCGAGATATCGAAGCGGGTGACCGGGCCGATGCCGTTCTCTCCGCTGAGGAGGGCCTCCCAGTTCTTTTGGGTGCCGACCCCCAGCGGGGTGACGAGGCCGATCCCGGTGATCACGACCCGCCGGCCGGAATTTCCGGACCTGTTCTGTGGTTGAACGGTCATTCGGGAGGGAAACAGGGGATTATTTCGAGACGTGCCCCACGATGTAGTCTATGGCTTTGCCCACGGTGGTGAGCTTTTCCGCTTCTTCGTCGGGGATGTCCAGGCCGAATTCGTCCTCCAGGGCCATGACGAGTTCGACCGTATCCAAGGAATCCGCTCCCAGGTCGTCGATGAAGGACGCGCCCTCGGTCACCTGATCTTCGCCGATGCTCAGCTTGTCCGCGACAATCGCTCTAACTTTCTTGAACAGCTCGTCTCTTTCCATCGTTTCCTCCTCTTATAAGAATTACATATACATGCCGCCATTGACGTTGATCACCTGGCCCGTGATGTAGGCGGCTTCCTCCGAGAGCAGGAATTTTACCGCAAAAGCGACCTCGTTGGGAAGCCCGAACCTTTTCAAGGGGATGCTGTCCATGAAGGCCTTCTTGACCTCCTCGGAAAGTTTGTCCGTCATGGCGGTGGCGATGTAGCCCGGGGCGACGCAGTTGACGGTGATCCCCCGGGACGCGACCTCCCGCGCCAGGGCCCTGGAAAAGCCCATGACGCCCGCCTTGGAGGCGGCGTAGTTGGCCTGGCCGGGGTTGCCGACGAGGCCGACGACGGAGGCAATGTTGACGATCCGGCCGTAGCGGCCGGTGACCATGGACTTGATGACGGCTTTGGAGAAATTCCAGCAGCCTTTGAGGTTGACGCCGATAACGGCGTCCCACTCCTCTTCCTTCATCCGGAGGAGGAGGTTGTCGCGGGTGATGCCGGCGTTGTTGACGAGATGGTCGATCCTCCCGAAGTCGCGGAGGACAGCCTCGACGACGCGGGTCGCGTCCTCCAGGCGGGCGACGTCGGCTTCATGGCAGGCGGCCTTCCCGCCGGACTCCCTGATGCGCCCGGCGACCGTCTCGAGCTTGTCCTTCTGGATATCGACCAGGACGACCCGGGCCCCTTCCCGGGCGAGTTCCCCGGCAATCGTCTCTCCGATCCCCTGGGAGGCGCCCGTGACGATGGAGACCCGGCCTTCGAAGAGCATTATCCGTTCACTCCCCGGAGCGCGTGCTCGAACCGGACCATCTCGGTCTGGATCCTGTCCTGGATATGCTTCATGACGAATTCCCGGCTCATCCGCACGGCGTTCTTGACGGCCCGGACGTTGGAGCGGCCGTGGCCGATGATGCAGACGCCGTTCAAGCCCAGGAGGTGGGCCCCGCCGTATTCCGAGTAATCGACCTTCTTGTAGATCTTCCTGAGGTTCCTCTTCATGAGGAGCAGGCCGATCTTGGCGAAAAGGTTCTTCATGACCTCGTTCCGGACCATGGAGAACAGGTTCTCGACGACGCCCTCCGAAACCTTCAAGGCGACGTTTCCCGTGAAGCCGTCGCTGACGATGACGTCGGCCTTGCCGGAGTAGATGTCCTTGCCTTCCATGTTCCCGACGAAGTTGAGGGGAGAGTCCTGGAGCAGGCCGAAGGCCTCCTTGGTCAGGTCGTTCCCCTTGGACTTCTCCTCGCCGATGCTCATCAGGCCGATGCGCGGTTCGGCGATCCCCATAGCCGTCTCCATGAAGATCTTGCCCATGACCGCGAACTGGACGAGGTGATGGGCCCGGCAGTCGGCGTTGGCCCCCACGTCGATGAGAAGCGTCAGGCCTTTCAGGTTGGGCAGGAGGAGGGCCAGGGCGGGTTTGTCCACCCCCTTCAGGGCGCCGAGCGTCTTCTTGGAGATGGTGACCACGGCCGCGGTGTTCCCCATCGAGACGAAGGCGGAGGCGCCGCCATCCTTGACGAGCTGGGTCCCGACGCGGATGGAGGACTGCTGCTTCTTCCGGATGGACAGGATCCCGTCGCCCATGCCGATGGCTTCTGGGGCGTCGAGGATCGTGATGCGGTCGCCCGGAGCGCCGAGCTTGGCCAGCTCCTTCTTGATGACATTCTCGATGCCGACCAGGACGACGTCAACACCGTATTCCTCGGCGGCGCGGACGGCCCCCTCCACGGGGACCTTGGGGCCGAAATCACTCCCCATCGCGTCAACGGCGATCTTCATGCCACGCCCCGTTATCAGTCTCCGGAGCCTGCCATGACCTGCCGGCCCTTGTAGAAGCCGCAATCGGGGCAGGCCCGGTGGGGAAGCTTCGGGTTGCCGCAGTTCGAGCAGACGGAGAAGGTGGGCAGGATCAGAAAATCGTGGGCCCTTCTTTTGCCTTTTCTCGAGGGTGAATGGCGTCTTTTTGGATTTGGCATGTTAACTCTTTTCCTTCACCAGGAATTTAAGTTTTTCGAACCTGAAATCCGATTCCTTGACCAAGCACGAGCACTTGCCGTCATGGATGAGTTCGCCGCAGACGGCGCAGATCCCCTCGCAAGCCTCCGAGCAGAGGGGCTTCGGGGGGAAGGTCAGGTTCAGCTGCTCCAGGATGACCGACCGGAGGTCAATATTGCGGTCGGAATAGAACATTCTGTCCATGTCCTCGTCGTCCAGCTCGTCCTTCCCCGCCGTCATTTCCTCGGGCATGTAGACGAGGTCGAACCTGGAATCTACTGGGAACTCGAACGGCGTCAGGCAGCGGCTGCAGATGAAGCTCATCCGGGATGAGATCCTGCCCTTGATCCAGATCTCCTCGCCGACCCTCCGGACCAGGACATCGCCACGCGTCGGCTCAAGGAAAACGGCGTTCTCCTCGACGAGGTCGATGCTCAGGAACTCGAATTCCCTGGAGACATGAATTCCCTCTTTCGGCAAACGATCGATGTCGATAAGCATAGTAAACCTATTCGGGTCAATTTATTATACCAACTGGAAGGGGTTTGTCAATAAAAGGGCCGGACATGCTGGACAAGCTAATACGAACGCAATAAAAAAAGTTATAATATGTGAACGGCACTGAATGCCGTCCTCAAGCCCCCGTAGCGGAGGGGGGACCCGAGCCCTATGAGGGCTATCTCGGCGACGCGCCCAAGACTCTGTTCATATTTCTTGCCACCCCCT
>Ga0315293_10001302_pt1 | contig 24178 bp, 20 predicted proteins | sample YL17G13_20_MG_FD_203071 | JGI IMG/M metagenome (GOLD analysis project Ga0315293, IMG submission 203071) | Sediment microbial communities from Yellowstone Lake, YNP, Wyoming, USA - YL17G13_20 | ecosystem: Environmental > Aquatic > Freshwater > Lake > Sediment | place: USA: Wyoming | collected...
GCGCCATGCTCTTGTGGTTGATTTGTTCCGTGTACAGTATTTTTATGCCGAGCATTGCCGCTTTGCCAAACGATTTTTCTCTAACCGGTAAACAGTGTGTGGCTGCAGGCAATTGGCCGCCAACAATCGTCATGCTGTCGCGGTCATGACTTTGGCTGGGACACGATGCGCAAATAGGGCTTCAGCGCCTTCCACCCACCCGGGTACTTCTTCCGCGCATCTTCATCGGAGACGGAAGGGACGATGATGACGTCCTCGCCGGCCTTCCAGTTTACGGGCGTGGCCACCTGGTGCTTGGCGGTGAGCTGGAGGGAATCGATCACGCGCACGATCTCATCGAAATTGCGCCCGGTGCTCGCGGGATAATTGATCGAGAGCTTGATCTTCTTGTCGGGGCCGATGATGAAGGCCGAACGGACCGTCAGCGTATCGCTCGCATTGGGATGGATCATGCCGTACAGACTGGCGATCTCGCGGTCTGAGTCCGCAATCATCGGGAAGTTGGGGGCGGTGCCTTGCGTCTCCTCGATGTCCTTCGACCATTGCCGGTGGGCGTCGAGCGGATCGACGCTGAGGCCGATCACCTTGACGCCACGCTTGTCAAATTCCGGCTTGAGCCTCGCCGTATAGCCGAGTTCGGTGGTGCAGACCGGGGTGAAATCCTTGGGGTGGGAGAACAACACGCCCCAGGAATTACCGAGCCACTCATGAAAGCGGATATGGCCTTCGGTCGTGTCGGCCTCGAAATCCGGGGCGATATCGCCGAGTTGAAGTGCCATCGTAGTCTCCCATCGCTGTGCTAGAGGCGGAGGACCCGACGCCCTCGTTTGACCTCGTGCATTCAACCAAAAATTAGGATGCTTTTCTCGTCTGTCGCAATCACGCCCGTCAAATAGAAAAATATTTCTCACATATTCGGCAGCATAAATATATGCGTCCAAAGACTGCGGCAACCGCGCACGGCCAAACTGGCTCATAGGCCCGACGGGGAAAACCCGAGTCCCATGCCAATGAGGGGGCCGACGCCACAAAGGGAGAACACCGGGGGGCTGCGTGAGCCATATGGCCACCCGGCACTATAGCGAAGCAACGACCCTTTTCAGCTTGTCCCGAACGTCTGCCGCGAGCTGCTTCAAGCGCGGATTGTCGATCGCCGCCATCGAGGCCACCGGATCAACCGCTGCAACCTCGACCCTGCCGTCTCCGATGTCCTGCACCACGACATTGCAAGGCAGCATCGTCCCGACCTTGTCCTCGAGCTGAAGCGATTTGTGGGCAAGCGTCGGGTTGCACGCGCCGAGGATCGTATAGCCGCGAAAATCGATCCCGAGCTTTTTGCGCAAGGTCTCCTTCACGTCGATTTCGGTGATAATGCCGAAGCCCTCCGCTTTGAGCGCTTCGGTCGTGCGCCGCACTGCATCGTCGAAGCTGAGCGGCAGAGTGGCGCTGAAATAGTATGTCACAGGCTCATCCTCCCAAACGGATCGGACTCCGCGAAGGCCCTTTGTCACATCATGCCCATCGATCGGATCAGCTGATTTGCCACCTCCTTCTGCGTGTCGCTCAGCGCCGCATAGAGCGGCTTCAGCGCTTTGCTCGTCGCACGCAAGGTATCGAGTTGCGCCGCCATGAACTGCTCATGAGCATCGAGCCTGTCGGGCAGGTTCGCCTCATTTTTCCCGCCCTCGCTCATCATCGAGACACAGCGGCTCGTCATCGCTTGTGCGTTGTCGCGAACCGCAGCGGCGTAATCATTCCAAAGCGATTCTTGCTCCGAAGTGATTTTGAGCTCTGCCTTGAGGAAGGCTAGACGGCCTTCGATATGACCGGTCATCCTCGCGCACATGGAGGCATCGCCGCGCGCCCCGCCCATGCCCTGCATCATGCCCTTGCCCATGCCCATGCCAGAGTGGCCCATCATCGAGCCGCCCTGCCCCATCATTCCGTGATCCATCATGGAACCGCCCTCGGGCTGGTGACCCATCGTTGAACCGCCCTCGGGCGGGCTTCCTTGTTGCGCAGTCGCGCTTTCCATCACTGCCGCCACCGAAAATATGGTGGAGACCACCATCAGAACCTTGATCGCGTTCATGGCTTCACTCCCAATAAACATGAATTCTATCTTACCTCAGCCTCTGAGCCCTGCCGTTGAGCCAGATCAAACCTCAAGCATTACGCGGCGTTGGCGGGGGCCATCCGCCGCACAGCCTTCACCCGCGCTCCTCAGAACGGCCGCGCCGGTCCGAGCGACGCGGCGAACAAGACCGCCCCCACCAGAAAGATCAGGGCCGAGCCGCCAAGGGCACAGATCGCCCAGACCGCGTTGACCCAAGCGCTGCTCGTGCCGCCAAGCTTCAGCGCCAGCTCGCGCGAGCCGAGTGCAAGCGTCGCCCAGCGCCGCGACGGTATTGGCGGTGCCGAACGCCATGGCGAAGGTTGCGGCGACGCCGGCCCAGAAGAGACCCCTGGGTCAATGCGAACACGAGCACGAGGATCGCACCGGTGCATGGCCGAAGACAGCCGCGGCACCGGGTTCTAGCGGCCTTCCGAGCCTTCGAATTTCCTGGGGTTACCCGTAGGCTTGCCAAGTGACGACGACCCGGGTGCCGACACCCACTCGGTCATAAAGGTCGATGACATCGGCATTGAACATGCGGATGCAGCCATGGGAGACCTCCTGACCCACCGTCCAGGGCGCGTCGGTGCCGTGGATACGGTAGGTGGTCTTGCCGAGATACATGGCGCGCGGCCCGAGCGGATTGAGAGGATGGCCACCCGGCACATAGGTCGGCAGCGTCGGGTTCTCGCGCCGCATGTCGGGGGTAGGCGTCCACATAGGATTGACCCGCTTTTCGCTGACAAAGGTGACGCCCTCCCAGCGCGCCTCCCCCATCGGGGCGCCGATCGGATAGCTGATCGCGCGTTGGTTCGGCAGAACATAATAGAGCTTGCGGTCGGCGAAGCTCACCACGATGGTGCCCGGCGCCGCCTGTGGCGTGAAGACCACGAGCTGCTTGCCGCTTGAGGCCGCGCTCGGGCTGCTCTTGAAGAAATCGAAGAACCCTGCCGATGCTTGATCCGGCAATACGGCGCTGAGCATGACCGCTGCCGCGACATAGGCCGTGACGCGGGTGAAGCTGACGATACGCATCACAATCCCCCGTAACTCTGTCCTCCTGTTGTCGCCGATTCTTGGTTACCGGAATGCAAACGGGGCCCTAAGTCACAATGAGACTGGTCCTCCTCCACCTTGACTCTAAGTCCGACTCTGACTAGAACAAAACAGGAACAAAATTCGGAGTTTGGTACCGTGCGTAACGACGTTCCAGGCGGCGAACATGTCGGTGAGTTTCCGCCCTCTGGCGTTGAGAGAGCAGGCGGGACAAGGGGCGAAGGTCTGATCGAGCGTTTGCGCGGGACGATCCGCAGGCTCGAGCAGGTTCCCGTGTCTCTGGCCTTCCCCCCCGCACCGGGCGCGGGCCTTCCCCGCCCCGCCTGCTCTCTATCCCTTGCTTTCAAGCTGTCATCGCCCGGCTTCACCGGGCGATCCAGTAACCCTCAATCTTCGCTGGAGGGACCGCTCGAGCAAACCGGCGGAGGTCAGTGGTTACTGGATGCCCCGGTCAAGCCGGGGCATGACACAGCGGCAAGGCTTGAGACAGATACCCCGCCGCTCAGCAAGCTTGCAGCGAGCGGGCTGCACGAGATCAGGGCTGCCGCTTACCGCGATCACCCTGTGGCGCTTGCCTTCGCCCTTGCCGTTCTCGGCGAGCGTCTGGCGCGGCGAGATGGTGCGCCATCGCCCGTGCTGTGGTGCTTGACCGAAAGAGCCGCGCGCGAATGGGGCGCCCCCTACGGCGCGGGCCTGCTCGCGCTTGGTCTCGACCCGGCCCTTGTTCTCATCGTCCAGGCGCGCAATGGGCTGGACGCGGCCTGGGCCCTAGAAGAGGGGCTGAAGAGCCGGGCCTTCATCGCCGCTCTTGGGCAGGTCGAGGTCAAGACGCCGCTCATCGCCAGGCGTCTCGGCTTGGCCGCCCAAACGAGCCGCACGCCCTGTCTTCTCCTCTCCGGGCATCAAGAAGGAGGTCTTCCCGGCACCCACACCCGCTGGCGTGTCGCCGCGGCGGGAAGCAGCCCGGCCCCGTTCAATGCTTCCGCTCCCGGGACGCCCTGCTGGCGTCTCACGCTTGAGCGCTGCCGGGGGATCGCGCCCGAGCAAAGCTGGACCGTGGAGTTTCGTCATGTCGCATATGGTGTCCATCTGGCTGCCCCTTTTGTCCCTCGAACGGCTGAAGCAGGAGAAGAGTGGCGAGCCCTTTCCGGTTGATCGGCCCTTCGCGCTCGTCGGCAGCGAAGAGCGCGGGCTCGTGCTCACCGCCGTCAATGCGGCAGCCATGCGCGCGGGCCTCGCCCCCAGCATGGGGCTCGCCGACGCCCGCGCCATCTCACCCCGCCTCGCCACCGCACCCGCGGACCTTGAGAAAGATGCAGAGAGCCTTGTCGCGCTTGCCCGCTGGTCGAGCCGCTACAGCCCCTCTCTCAATGTCGACGGCATGGACGGGCTATGGCTCGACGTGACCGGCGTTGCCCATCTCTTCGGCGGCGCCCGCGCGCTCCTCGCCGACATGGCGACGCGGTTCGGTCGCCTTGGCTTCAGTGTCCGGCTTGCCCTTGCCGAGACCTTGGGAGGAGCGCACGCGCTTGCCCGCTTCGGGCCTTCCTCGGCCAGTATCGTCCCTCACGAAAAGATCGGGGAGGTTCTTGCGCCGCTGCCCATCGAGGCCTTGCGCCTTGCGGACGCCACCACAAAGCTCCTGCGGCGGCTCGGCTTGAAGCGCATTGGACAGCTCTACGATCTGCCGCGGGCAAGCCTTGAGCGGCGGTTTCATTCCAAAGCAGCGGCCGAAGCCGTCCTCCATCGCCTCGATCAGGCGATAGGGCGGCGCGAGGAGCCATGCACCCCCCTGTTTCCCGCACCCGGATACGCAGCCAAGCTGCCCTTCCCCGAACCTCTGATTACCCATGAGGGCGTCGTCGCCGGCCTCGATCATCTTGCAGCCACGCTTTGCCACGCGCTTGCGCAAGGCCGCCTTGGAGCGCGGCGCGTCATGCTCGCGATCTATCGCACCGACGGCTCCTGGGCCGAGTTGCAAGCGGGTTTCAGCGCAGCCACCCGCGAGCCTTCGCATCTGTTACGGATCTTGCAGGACAAGATCGGCTGCATCGATGTCGGTTTCGGCGTCGACCTGATGGTGCTCGCGGCACTCTCCACCGAGCCGCTTCTCCCCGCACAGACCGCCTTTGCCCAGACCAAGGACCGAGCGCGGGGAGAGCCCCTGATCGACCTTGTGGCGAACCGGTTGAGCGCAAACGCCGTGCGCCGGCTGTTCCCCCGCGACAGCCATATCCCTGAGCGGACGCAAAAGACGCTCTCAGCCTTTGCCGGGTTTCCCGTCTGGCCCGAGCAAGGACCAAGCAAGCCACCTCGACCCTTCCTTCTGCTGGCGGAGCCTGAGCCACTCGAGGTGCTCGCCGAAATTCACGAAGGACCGCCCGCGCGCTTCACCTGGCGGCGCGTGACCCACCGCGTGGTCAAGGCGGAAGGGCCCGAGCGCATCGCGCCCGAATGGTGGCGGGAGCTCCTTAGCGGTGACCCTGCGGGGAAGCCCCGCGACTACTACCGCATCGAGGACGAGGACGGCCGCCGCTACTGGGTGTTCCGCGAAGGCCTCTATCAGGAGAGCGCGAGCGGCACGCCCACTTGGTATCTGCACGGAATGTTCGGGTGATGGCCTTCGCCATGCGCTACGCCGAGCTCGACATCACCACCAACTTCTCCTTCCTGCGCGGAGGCTCGCATCCCGAGGAGCTCGCGGCTACGGCGAAAGCACTTGGGCTCGAAGGCATCGCCGTCACCGATCGCAACACGCTGGCAGGTGTGGTGCGCGCCCATCTCGCCGCCAAGGAGGTTGGGATCAAGTTCATCGTCGGCGCGCGTCTCGACTTGCAAGACGCTCCAAGCCTGCTCGCCTATCCCAAGGACCGCGCTGGGTATGGGAGGCTCTGCCGGCTGCTCACCTTGGGCCAGCGCCGCGCCGAGAAAGGCCAATGCACGCTGTACCTCGACGATGTGGCGGCCCACGCCGACGGCCTTATCTTCATCCTGCTACCCCCTGAGGATTTTCCCTCGACCTTTCAGCTGTCATCGCCCTCCCCGGGCTTAACCCGGGGATTGACCGGGCGATCCAGTAACCCCCGCACCTTCATTCAGGCACAGCCTCAGCTAACCAATCAAAGCCAGAGGTTACTGGATGCCCGCTTTCACGGGCATGACATCGAGCAACTGCTGAGGCGCGTGAAGGAGGTGCTTCACGGGCCGGCGCGAATGCGCCTCTATCTCGCCGCGCGATATTCCTATCGCGGCGACGACCACGCCCGGATTGGGGCTCTGATTGCGCTCGCCGAACGAACCGGCACGCCTGTCGTCGCCACCAATGCCGTGCTCTATCACGCCTCGCACCGCCGGCCCTTGCAGGACGTGCTCACCTGCATCCGCGAGAAATGCACGATTCATGACGCAGGGCTCAGGCTCGAGGCCAATGCCGAGCGCCACCTCAAAGCTCCGCAGGAGATGGCACGGCTGTTTGCCGGCCACGAAGACGCGCTTGCCCGCACCATCGAGATCGCGGACGCTTGCCGCTTCTCACTCGACGAGCTGAAATACGAATATCCCGACGAGCCGGTACCGCAAGGCAAGACGCCGCAATCCCATCTTGAAGAGCTGACCTGGGAGGGCGCCCAATGGCGCTTCCCTGACGGCGTCCCTGAGAAGGTGCGCGACACGCTGACAAAAGAGCTCGCCCTCATCCAGGAGCTCAACTACGCGCCCTATTTCCTCACCGTCCATGACATCGTCCATTACGCCCGTTCGATCGGCGTCCTCTGCCAAGGGCGCGGCTCTGCGGCGAACTCAGCCGTCTGCTATTGCCTCGCCATCACCAATGTGGACCCGACCGAGATCAACCTTTTATTCGAGCGCTTCGTCTCGCCCGAACGCAAGGAGCCACCCGACATCGACGTCGATTTCGAGCATGAGCGGCGCGAGGAGGTGATCCAATATATCTACGCCCGCTATGGCCGCGACCGCGCCGGTCTCGCCGCCACCGTGATCTCTTATCGCGGCCGCTCGGCGGTGCGCGAGGTGGGCAAGGCGCTCGGGCTTTCCGAGGACACCGTGGCGGCGCTCGCCACCACCATCTGGGGCTTGAGCAATTCCAGCCTGCCCGAGGAGTATGTCCGCCAGGCGGGCCTCGATCCGTCCGACCCGCTGCTCGCGCGCTGCCTCGAGCTCACCCAGGAATTGCTCGGCTTCCCGCGGCACCTCTCCCAGCATGTCGGCGGCTTCGTGCTGACGCGGCGGCCCTTGTCGGAAGTCGTGCCCATCGGCAACGCCGCCATGGGGGACCGCAGCTTCATCGAATGGGACAAGGACGACCTCGATGCGCTCGGCCTGCTCAAAGTGGATGTGCTCGGCCTCGGCATGCTCACCTGCATCCGCAAGGGCTTTGCCCTGATCAAGCAGCATTACGGCCGGGAGTTCGCGCTAGGCACGGTGCCGCGCGACGATCCCGAAGTCTACGACATGCTGTGCAAGGCGGACTCGATCGGCGTGTTCCAGGTCGAGAGCCGGGCGCAGATGAACATGCTGCCGAGATTGAAGCCGAGGCAATTCTACGATCTCGTCATCGAGGTGGCGATCGTGCGCCCGGGTCCAATCCAGGGCGACATGGTGCACCCCTATTTGCGCCGCCGATCTGGCGTCGAGGCGATCGACTTCCCCTCGCCGCACCCCGACCACGGCCCCGCGGACGAGCTCCGCCAAGTGCTCGGCAAGACCATGGGCGTGCCGCTGTTCCAGGAGCAGGCCATGCGGCTTGCCATGGTGGCGGCGAAATTTTCCGGGCCCGAGGCGAACGAGCTTCGCCGCGCCATGGCCACCTTCCGCCGCCGCGGCACCATCGACCGATTGCATGAGAAGATGGTGAGCCGCATGACGGCGCGCGGCTATCCGGCCGAGTTCGCCGAGCGCTGCTTCAATCAGATCAAGGGGTTTGGCGAATACGGTTTTCCTGAGAGCCACGCCGCGAGCTTCGCCCATCTCGTCTATGTCTCGGCCTGGCTCAAATGCCATTACCCGGCGGCCTTCGCCGCCGCGCTGCTCAACTCTCAGCCCATGGGCTTCTATGCCCCGGCGCAGATCGTACGCTGCGCGACTGACCATGGCGTCGCGGCGCGAGAGGTCGACGTCAATCACAGCCTCTGGGACTGCACGCTTGAGCCGGCTAGCGCTCAAGTAGCGCGAACCCACGAGTGGGGAAGCGCGGTAGCGCAAATTAAGAACGGTGGATTCGCACTCCGCTTAGGCATGCGCCAGATCGACGGCTTGCGTGAAGACGATGCCACCCACATCGTAGCAGTGCGTGATGGCACGAGTGGCACTGCTACGAATCCCTTCAGTGACGTGCGGGAACTGTGGCGGCGGAGCGGTATTTCCCGCGCGAGCTTGGAGAAGCTCGCTGGCGCCGATGCCTTCCGCTCGCTCGGGCTCGACCGCCGCCAAGCGCTTTGGGAGGTGCGGGGCCTGCCCAAGGAAGTCACCCTGCCGCTGTTCGAGCACGCGGACGCCGTGGAGACGGGGTCCGAGCCGAAGGTTGAACTTCCCGTCATGCCGCTTTCGGAGCATGTGGTGAACGACTACCGGACCTTGCGCCTCTCGCTCAAGGCGCATCCCATGTCGTTCCTGCGCGCGCGCATCGCGAACGAAGGCATCTGCTCTTGTGCCGATCTCAGAAGCGCACGCGACGGCGCGCGCGTGAGCGTCGCGGGCGTCGTGCTGGTGCGCCAACGGCCTGGCTCAGCCCAAGGCGTGGTGTTCATGACCATCGAGGACGAGACCGGCGTCGCCAATTCGGTGATCTGGCCCAAGGTGCTCGAGCGGGAGCGCAAAGTGGTGATGGGGGCACGACTCGTCGTGGTGCATGGCCGCGCCCAGCGCCATGAGGACATCATCCATGTCGTGGCCCAGCGGTTGGAGGATCGCAGCGATTGGCTCCGCCTGCTCGACGAGGATGGCGAAGCCTTAAGCCTTCCCATCGCCCATGCCGACGAGGTGAAGCGCCCCGATCCCGGATCCTGGCATCCTTCCCGCGAGGCGACCGGACTTCCCGTGCCGATCGCCCGTTCCGATCACGTCAAGCATCCCGACGAGCGACGTGAACGGCCGCACCCCCGCTTCTCCCCGCGGCGTCAACCGCGCGCCGAGCGTATCATCCCGAAATCCCGCGACTTCCATTAGCCGCGTGGCGATCGTGGTCAAACCCGCTATGCTGCCGCCAACATGCGGATCCGCCTACCTCTTCTCGCCGCGTTCCTCGCGTTCCTCTTGCTCTTCGGCGGGGCGGCGCCGTTGCGCGCCTACGAGCTTCCGGAAGGCTCGAGCGGCTTCACACCGAAGTCCCTTGTCACGGCGAAGCGGCATATGGTGGTGGCGGCGAACCCGCTTGCCGCCGAAGCCGGTCTCGCAATGTTGCGCAAAGGGGGCAGCGCCGTCGACGCTGCCATCGCCACGCAAATGGTGCTCAACGTGGTCGAGCCGCAATCCTCCGGCATCGGCGGCGGCGCTTTCATCCTCACCTTCGATGCCGCGACCAAGACCCTGTTGAACTTCGACGGCCGCGAGACGGCGCCCGCGGCGGCAACACCGGAGCTGTTCTTCGACGCCGAGGGCAAGCCCCTCCCGCGCAAGGCCGCCATGGAGAGCGGCCGGTCTGTCGGCGTGCCCGGCGTGCTTGCCGCGCTGAAGCTCGCCCATGACCAATACGGCAAGCTGCCTTGGCCGGAGCTCTTCGCTCCGGCCCTCGCGCTCGCCCGCGAGGGCTTCGCCGTCTCGCCGCGCCTCGCCCGGCTCCTGGCCGAGTCCGATCCCGCAAGCTTCACGCCGGAAGCCCGCGCCTATTTCTTCGATGCCGCGGGGAGGTCCTGGCCTACGGGCTACAAACTGACCAATCCCGCTCTTGCCGCCACCTTCGAGGCGATTGCCAAGGACGGACCCGATGCTTTCTATGAGGACGGCATTGCACGGGACATCGCCGCCGCCGTCGCCAGCGATCCGCGGGGACCGGGAACGCTGACCGCCGAAGACCTCGCACGCTACCGCGCCAAGCTGCGCGAGCCGGTCTGCGTGCTTTATCGCGCTTACGAAGTCTGCGGCGCAGCACCTCCGTCCTCCGGCGCCGTGACCGTAGGCCAGGTCCTCGCGCTGGTCGCGCCCTTTGATCTCGGCACCGAACCTCTCGCTGCCCTGCCCGTGCATCTCATCGTCGAGGCCGAGCGTGTCGCCTTCGCCGACCGCAACCGCTATCTCGCCGATCCGGATTTCGTGAGCGCTCCCGTGGCCGGCCTGCTCGACCGGACCTATCTCGATCAGCGCCGCGCCTTGATCGATCCCAATCGCGCGCGCGGCGAGGTGACCGCAGGAACCCCGCCCAATACACGACAGGGCGCTTACGGCCGCGATGCCACTTATGAGAACGTCGGCACGAGCCACATCTCCATCGTCGACGATGCTGGCAACGCCGTTTCGATGACCACCTCCATCGAGCAGGCCTTCGGCTCCCATTTGATGGTGCGCGGCTTCCTGCTCAATAATGAGCTCACCGATTTCTCCTTCCTGCCCGTCGATGCGGAGGGGCGCGCCGTGGCCAATCGGGTGGAGCCCGGCAAGCGCCCGCGAAGCTCCATGGACCCGACCATGATCTTCGCCGATACCGACGGCCGAAGCTTGCGCTTCCTGTTGGGGTCGCCAGGAGGACCGGGGATCATCCTGTTCGTGGTGAAGGCTGTGATCGCCATGCTCGACTGGCACCTCGACCCGCAAGCCGCAAGCGCCCTGGTCAATTTCGGCTCGACCGGGGAGTCATTCCTCATCGAGCCCGACGCCACATGGGATGCGCTCGCCGAGGCCATGCGGGGCCTCGGTCACGAGGTCGAGCGCTCGGCCTTCACGAGCGGCCTCGCCATCATCGCCGTCACGCCCGATGGGCTCCAAGGCGGCGCCGACCCACGCCGCGAAGGCATGGCGCTCGGGGACTAGAGCACTTTCCGGGCTGATTGAATCGCGGCGACTCCCGAGGTGCGTCAGATGAATGCCAGATATGATGCCTTTTGATCGGAAGACGCTCTAGTTCCTCGGGGATTAGTCGCTTCGCGACACGTCCCTTGATAAAGAACCCGCAATGACGAACCGAACACGGCAGATTGCGATCCGCGGCGCCGGCATCGTCGGCCTCTGGCAGGCGCTCATGCTTGCGCGCCGCGGACATGCGGTGACGCTTTGCGAGCGCTCGCCGGTGCCCTTCGCGCATGGTTGCAGCCTCTATGCGGGCGCCATGCTCGCCCCCAATTGCGAGAAGGAAAGTGCCGACACCGTAGTGCGGGAGCTTGGCCTCCGCAGCCTGGCGCTCTGGCGCGACACATATTCGGGCACTGTCGCTAATGGCACCCTCGTCGTAGCGTTCCATCGCGATCGCGCGGAGCTCGACCGGTTTGGCCGCATGACGGAAGGCCACCAGCGGCTGTCTCCTGCCGAGCTGGAGACATGTGAACCCGCGCTCGCGGACCGTTTCGCCGGCGCGCTCTACTACCCTGAGGAAGGACATCTATCGACCGAGCCAGCGCTGCATTTCCTGCTCGAACAGGCCCAAGCTGCTGGCGCTTGCCTGCGCCTCGGCGACGGCGAGTTTCCCGCCGACGCCGATTTCGTGATCGATTGCCGGGGCCTTGCCGCCAAGGATCAGCTGCCGGCGTTACGCGGCGTGCGCGGCGAGCGGGTCGTAGTGAAGAGCCGCGAGGTTAGCCTCTCGCGGCCCGTGCGGCTCTTGCATCCGCGCTTCCCGCTCTATGTCGTGCCTTGGGGCAAGGGCGTCTACATGATCGGGGCGACCGTGATCGAGAGCGAGGAGACAGGCCCCATCACGCTCCGCTCGGCGCTCGATCTGCTCTCGGCGGCATACGCGCTTGACCCCGCCTTTGCCGAGGCGGAGATCCTGCTGCAAGGGGCTGGCGCCCGGCCGGCCTTCCCCGACAATCGGCCTAGGATTATGGTCGGCCAACGCTATATCTATGTGAACGGCCTCTACCGGCATGGCTTTCTGCTCGCTCCAGTCATGGCCGAATTGTTGGCCAATTTCATCGAGACCGGCGCGACCGATCCGGAGGTGTTCGTTGCAGATTCTGCTCAACGGTGAGCCAGTTGCCACCGACGCCCGCGACCTTGATGAGCTTTGCGCGAAGCTCGGTTTTGCCGAGGCAAAGGTCGCGACCGCGGTGAACGGCAGCTTCGTCGCCGCCGCCAAGCGCGGGCTGACGCCGCTTGCGCCAGAGGACGAGGTCGAGATCGTGTCGCCGAGGCAGGGCGGCTGATGCTAACGCTATACGGTGAGCGCTTCGCCTCCCGCCTGCTCCTGGGAACCGCGCAATACCCCTCCCCCGCAATCCTGCGTCAGGCCGTCGAGGCTTCATCAGCCGAGATCGTCACGGTCTCCCTCCGCCGTGAAGCCGCGCGGGCGCGCGCCGGTCAAGGCTTCTGGGAGCTGATCGAGCAATTGGGCGTGCGCGTGCTGCCGAACACCGCCGGCTGCCGCACCGCCAAGGAGGCCGTCGCCACCGCCGAGATGGCGCGCGAGCTGTTCGGCACGCCCTGGATCAAGCTCGAGGTGATCGCCAATGACGACACGCTGCAGCCCGAGGTCTTCGGCCTGGTCGAGGCTGCCGCCATCCTTATCGGGCAAGGCTTCCAGGTGCTGCCCTATACGACCGAGGATCTGAGCGTGGCCGAGCGGCTGGTCGGCGCGGGCTGCACCGTGCTGATGCCCTGGGCGGCGCCGATCGGCTCGGCGCGCGGGCTCATCAACCGGGAGGGGCTGAAAACGCTTCGGGCTTACTTCCCCGACACGACGCTGATCGTCGATGCCGGCATCGGCGCTCCGTCGCAAGCCGCCGAAGCCATGGAGCTCGGTTACGACGCCGTGCTGCTCAACACGGCAATCGCCAAGGCCGGCGATCCGGTGAAGATGGCCGCCGCCTTTGCCCGCGCGGTCGAGGCCGGGCGCCTCGGCTTCGAGGCCGGACTGATCGAGCCACGGGACATGGCGAGCCCCTCCACCCCAGTTGCCGGCACGCCCTTCTCAAGATCGATCGCGTCTCTTGACCGGTCCTGATCAGGCTCGGACGTGATCACACTCGATCCGTTCTACCCCATCGTCCCCGACGCCGCCTGGGTGGCGCGTCTCGCGCGCCAAGGCGCGAAGCTCATCCAGCTCCGCATCAAGACCATGCCGGCGGCGGCGATCGCAGCCGAAATCGCACAAGCCATGCAGGTCGCTTCCGCCCATGGTTGTCAGCTCGTCATCAACGATTATTGGCGCGAGGCGATCCGCTTGCGCGCGAACTTCGTGCATCTCGGCCAGCAGGACCTGGCAGATGCCGACCTCCCCGCCATCAGGGGCGCCGGCATCAGGTTCGGCGTGAGCACCCATAGCCTGGAGGAGCTCCAGGTCGCGCTTGCGGTCGAGCCCGACTATGTGGCGCTGGGCCCCATCTACCCGACCAAGCTGAAAGCGATGCCTTGGCAACCACAAGGCCTCGCCCGCATCGACGAATGGCGGGATAAACTCTCTTGTCCCCTGGTCGCCATCGGCGGCATCACCCTGGAGCGGGCGCCCTCGGTGCTCGCCGCGGGGGCCTCGTCCGCCGCAGTCATCACCGACATCGTTATGAGCGAGGATCCGGACCGACGAGCGCGCGAGTGGATCGCCTCCACCGAGCCCTGGCGAGACTTATCCACAGGCCTTTTGCCGCCCTGACCCCTCCGGAAAGGGGGGCTTGACCGACGGCACCCAGTTCTGGAACATCGCACGCGGGCGGAGGGTGCACATGGGCCTGAGCTACAGTCTTGATCCGGCGATGCCAATGAGCGAGGCCGTTCGGCGCGTCGCCTGCGCCGAGGTCGACGCGGCCTATGCCGGCCTGTCCTCCCCGCCGGACCGCCATCGGGGCGTGCACGACGCCCGTAAGTGCCTAAAAAGATTGCGTTCTCTTCTGGTGCTGATACGGCCTGGCTTGCCCGAGCCCGTGTTCCTCAGTCTGACCGATCGGGTCCGCACCATCGCCCGGGGACTTGCGCCGGCCCGCGACGCCCACGCTTTGCTCGACGCCATCGACAAGCTCGGCGACGACGACCTGGACCCTGGCGAAAGCACGCCGATCCGGGCCTTGCGCGCCTGGCTGCACCGGCGCCGGCAAGCCGCGGAGCGGAGCCTCGAAAGCAACACGGCGTCCGACGCGATGCGCGGTCTCTTTGCCCTCAGGCCGGCCATGGCCAGTCTGGCGGTCTACCCCGACGGCTTCCAGCCGGTCGCCAAAGGGTTACGCGAATCGTATCGTAGCGGGCGCAAAGCCTTCACCCAGGCCTTTGCCAGCGGCAGCGACGAGGACTTCCACGAATGGCGCAAAACCCTGCAGCACCATTGGCGGCACATGCAGCTGCTCACGCCATGCTGGCCTTTCGAGCTTTCGGCGCGGGTCGACGCCGCGCGTGCTTTGTCGCAAGTCCTCGGCGACGATCACGACATCGCCTTGCTCCGCCAACTCGTCGCCGCGCCCACCATGGTCTTTGCCAGCCCGGAGGACACACAGACCTTCCTCAAGCGCTGCCGCAACCGCCACAAAGCATTGCGGCGGGAAGCCGAGACGCGTGGCGCAAGGCTGTTCGTCGAGCGCTCGCGGCCCTTCGTCGACCGGATCGAAGCCTATTGGCTCACCGCGGCTCAAGGCATCGGCGAAACCGCAACCCCGGCCCGCGCCGACAATGTCGTTGCCTTCGGCGATTTGAGGAGCGCCAAGGCGAGCTAGAGCCCTCGGTCGGGTCAGATCCCGCGCGGCGCCCGCCAAGCCTGGAACATCAAAACCGTCCATAGCGAGGCGTGCCAATTGCGCCTGCCCTCAAGATGCTCTTGCCAGCGCGCCCTGATCGGCGCGGGATTGAGCAACCCGCCCTCGGAAAGACGCTTCTCGGACAAGAGCTCTTCGGCCCAGCCCCGCAGCGGACCCCTGAGCCAGCTCCCGATGGGCACGGCGAAGCCGGTCTTCGGCCGCTCCACCAGCTCTTTCGGCACATGGCGATAAAGCACCTGGCGCAACAGCCATTTGCCCTTGCCATGCCGCATCTTGAAGCGTGAGGGCAGCCGCCAAGCGAATTCCACGATGCGATGGTCGAGGATCGGCACCCGCACCTCGAGCGCCACGGCCATGCTGGCGCGGTCGACCTTGGTCAGGATGTCATCCGGAAGATAAGTGATCGTGTCGAGATATTGCATGCGGTCGAGCGGATCGGGCAGCGCGCGGGCGATCTCCGCGTCGAAGATCGGGCCCCTGGGCTCTTGGGCATGGCGCACGATGTCCTCCGGCGTATCCCAGGCGCTAACCAGGCTGCGGTAGCCGCTCGCGCCTCCGGCGCTGAACAGACCCGCGGCCTTATACATCTTATCGGCACCGAGCCTCGGGCGGTGGCGTGCTGGAAGCGCGCTAAACACCCTGTCCCAAAGCGCGGGGCCCGCGACCCCCAGGCCGCACGCCAAAGCGCGCCCGAGCGGCGCAGGCACCTTGCTCACCATACGCGCGAAGCGATGCCGGGTATAGCCCGCGAACAGCTCATCGCCGCCGTCGCCCGAGAGCGCCACCGTGACGTGCCGGCGCGTGAGCTTCGACAAGAGATAGGTCGGAATTTGCGAGGAATCGGCGAAGGGCTCGTCATAGATGGAGGACAGGTTCGGAATGACCTCTTGGGCCTCGCGCGGGCTGACATAGAGTTCGGTATGCTCGGTGCCGAGATGGGCGGCCACCGCGCGCGCATGAAGTGCCTCGTCGAAGCCCTCTTCCTTGAAGCCGATCGAGTAGGTCCGTACGGCGGCGTTGCTCCGCGCCCGCATCATCGCCGCGATCGCCGAGGAGTCGATGCCGCCCGACAGAAACGCGCCCAACGGCACGTCGGCGACGAGCCGGCGTCGCACCGCGTCGCCAAGCAGGGATTCAAGCGCATCGCAGGCTTCCACGTCGCTGAACTCTAGCGGACTTGCCTTTCCCCGCTCGGCCGTCTCCTCGAGACTCCAGAACGCGGCAGCCTCGACTTGGCCATTGGCATCGATGGTGGCGACATGGCCGGGCTCGAGCTTGTGAATGCCGCGATAAATCGAATGGGGCGCAGGCACGTAAGCGAGCCGCATATAGGCGGCAAGCCCATCGCGGTTCAGCTCCGGCTGCCAGGCGGGCAACATTTCGAACGCTTTCAGCTCGGACGCGAAGATGACGCGCTTGTTCTGCCGTCCCCAGTAAAGCGGCTTGATGCCGAGCCGGTCGCGGACGAGGCTCAAGCGGCGCGTTCGGCGATCCCAAACGGCGAAGGCGAACATGCCGATGAGACGCTCAACGGTGGCGCTTAACCCCCATTCGGCGATGGCCTCGACCAGGACCTCTGTGTCGGAATGGCCCTTGAAGCGGCGGCCGCTTGCTTCGAGCTCGGGCCTGAGCTCGCCCGCATTGTAGATCTCGCCATTATAGGTGACGACGCAGGCGCCACAGCTCGACACCATGGGCTGCGCGCCGGCTGGTGAAAGATCGACGATTGCGAGGCGCGTGTGGCCGAGCACGACACCGGCTTCGGCGTCCGACCATAGGCCGCTTGCGTCTGGGCCGCGATGGCTAAGCGTCGCCGCCATGGCGCGCCCAAGCGCTTCAAGCTCTTGGGCACCGGAGCGGCGCTCGAGGTCCATGAAGCCCGCGATGCCGCACATGGCTCAGACCTTTATCGCCATCCCGTCATAAGAGACTTCCCAGCCTGCCGCCGTAAGCGCCGCCCGCTCAGGCGAATCCTCGCGGAGCGCCGGATTGGAGTTGTTGACGTGGATAAAAATCTTGCGGCCGACCCCGAGATCGGCAAACGCGGCGACGGTACCGTTGCCACCCGACATGTTCATGTGGCCGATCCGATCACCGGTCTTATTCATCAGCCCCTGCACGATCATCTCGTCATTGGTGTAGAGGGTGCCGTCGAAGAAAAGGAGCGGCGCTTCCTGGAGCCGCGCACTCACCGCGGCATCGAGCTTGGCGCAATTCGGCACGTAGAAGAAATGGCGGCTTGAACCCAACTCGGTCACCTTCAAGCCTAACGTGTCGCCTTCCTGGGTGCCGAAATCGGCGCCCGCCTCCGCATCCTCAAGATAAAGCGCGACCTTGCCCGGCACCGGGAAGGCCTCGACCTCGAGCCCAATCGGACCCGCGGGGCCTTCCACCGCGAAGGGTCGCCCGAGCGCCATGGGTATCCTCCGGACGAGAGCAGGATCGAGTACGTCGAAAATGGTGTTGGCGGCGAGAACCTGTAGCACCCGTCCGCTCCCATAGATCGTGAAAGCCTGGGCCTCGCGCAGCGTCAGCAGCCCAGCCACGGCGTCCACGTCGCCATTGGTCAGGATCACGGCCTTAATCGGACTGTTGCGCGGCCCCGCGTCGGGCGCTGGATGCAGCTCGGGCGTGTCGTTGATCTGCTGCCGCAGATCCGGGCTAGCATTGAGCAGGACCCAATTCCAGCCGTCGGCGCTGACCGCGACGGAGGCCTGGGTGCGGGCCTTAAGCCCAGCCACGCCCCTGCGCAGATCGGCCGAGTTCCGCCCATTGCAATTCCACTGCGGAAAGCCGCCGCCTGCCGCAGACCCGAGCACCTTGATCAGCATGGTGAGAGGTTGAATGACGGGGGGAGACCGCAGTCGTCAAGGCAAAAAGAAAAGTCCCACGTGCCAGCTCTCCTAGAATTGGAGAACGCCCATGACTTTCAAGGCAAGATCGGAGGTGGCATCAGTGAGCCCAAACAACGCTCCGAGGCCAACGGTGAACTCGGCATCCTTCGACTCACCGACCTTGTTGGCGTTCTCGCGATCATCGCCGAGGCCAGCCTTCTCATTTTCGTAGCTCTCCTTATTGCCGCAGGTCAGATAGAGCACAGGTCCAATGCTGTGCTCCTGATCGTTGAACGATCCCGCATTCGCCAAATCCTCGATATTGCCAAACATTTCAACTGCCAGCGCTGTCTTCTCGCTGAACTCGTATTTCAGCTGCCACCCATATTCGAAACCAAGACCTTCCTGGTTTGCAAATTCCCCTTGCTGGCGATTGAAGAGGGGATTGAGCGTCAGCACTACCGGCCCCTTGGCCAATTCGACGATGGGGCCGAAGCTAATCTCATTAGCATTCCCGTTCTGATTGCCATGATTGATGGCCTGTGCATATCCGCCCTGATAGGCAAGCGCGATCCCATCGCCCTCGCGCTTAATCAGCTGAAACTGGGTCTCCAACTCCACCGAGGTCATCTTCAAATTGTCGTCGTTCGGCTGGTCGAAGCCGTTGGTTACCGACAACATCCACCAATCCGTGATGCCCATCTGAAACTGAAGCTCATGACTTTGGCGAAGATCATTGACGTCCTCGTTGTCGTCGGTTGCAGTCGGTATGCCCCAATGCACCGCGCCGAAATACTGGATTTCGATCTCGCCCTTCTGGATACCGGCTTCCTGGATTTCGAATTCGGCCAAGACCGGTTTGGTACCAGCGAGCGTCAGCCCTACCATCGCAATGGCGGAGACCGCCAACGTCGACGCCAAGTGCCGCACCTTCCGCTGTAGCATCGGATTCTGTGGCAAGAGCAGCCCCCAAAGAAAGCCTTGCTTATGATTCGTGCGTAAGACTAGCAAACTTCACGCGTCGGTGAATGGCAACAATGGTTGCCAAGGCATGAGGCGCTCGTGACGCGAACATGAAATGCACATGACACAAAGATGAAAAGACCCTGACGTGTCCCGGACGACACCGCCTATCACATGACAAAATGCAGTATAAAGTGTGACTCTTCTTCTAATCGCTTTGGGCGCCAAGGCTGCGTCCGGGCGTTCCAGGCTGAAGCACAGGAAAGGACCCTTCGGCGCCCGCAGCGCCAGGTTTTGGGCCACGAGGCGTAGATGCGCTATCAGACCAAGCTCCTGATTACCGCGGGCCTGCTGCTCACCATGTCCTTGTCCGCTGCGGCGCTCGCCTATTGGGGCGTGACGCAATCCCATAGCTTTCTCAGCCGCTCTCGCATCGCCCACCAGGAATTGGAGCGGCAGCTACAGCTTTCGCGCCATAGCCAGCAATTGTTCAAGGCCTGGACGGACACCCTGTTGACCGGCATGAGCGACCGGCCCTTGGGAGCGGCCTTTCTTCACCAAGTCATCGAATCCGATCTCGCCGAGATCAAGCAGCTGACCGAGACCGAGCTCGCCATGGTGCGCCCGGAGGAACGCAGGATCGAATCCGCCGAGCTTCAGCGGATCGACGCCATCAAGACGGAATTTCAGCACGCCCTGGATCAACTCGGCGAGGTGGAGCAATTGCGCAGCCGCGGCCGTCCCGACATCGCGTGGGAGCGGTTGATTGCGCTCCTAAGAGGAGGCATCGACCAGAAGCTGAACGAGCTCGTCGAAGTTGCGGTCGCCGACGAGACCGCCGAGGTGGACAGGATCGATGCCGACGCCTCGAGGCTTTTGGGCCGGCTCGAGCGCATCAGCCAAGCGCATGCGGTAATCGCCATTCTGGTCACACTGGCGCTCGTGATGTTGCTGCTGCAGCAGCTCCGCGCGCCCCTTGCGGAGCTTTTGCGTGGTACGCGCGCGCTTGCCGAGGGCGACCTCTCCCATCGCATCGCCATTCCCGGTCGCGACGAGTTTGCCCATCTTGGACAGAGTTTCAACCATATGGCGGCGGACCTGCAAGCTCATCAGGAGGCCTTGGAAAGCGCGCACGCAAACCTCGAAGCCGTGGTGACTGAACGCACCGAGGAGCTCCACCAGGCCAACCAGTCCTTGCGCAAGATCGACGAGACGCGGCGCGGCTTCTTCGCCGATATCAGCCACGAGCTGCGCACGCCGCTCACCATCATCCGCGGCGAGGGCGAGATCGCGCTGCGCGGCAAGAACAAGCGGGTTACCGAATATAAGAGCTCGATAGCGCGCATCGTGGAGCAGGCCAAGCACTTGTCCCTGCTCGTCAACGACCTATTATTCATTGCCCGCCAAGGGGCTGGCGCCGCCCGGGTCAACCTCCAGACCATCGACCTTGGCGGCCTCGTCGATAAGGTCTGCGGCGACGCCAAGGTGATCGCCTACGCCAAGGCCGTGGATATCAGCTATAGCAACGGCTCGGCGCAAGAGCTTGTGCGGGGCGATCCGGCAAGGCTCCGGCAGCTATTTATGGTTCTCCTCGATAACGCTGTTCGATATTCCAATTCCAAGGGCGAGGTAAAAGTCGATATAGCGAGCGCCGAAGGCGAGGTCAGGGTTCGCGTCTCCGATCGCGGCATCGGCATTGCGCCCGAGGAGCTCGTAGGGATTTTCGAACGGTTCCGCCGGGGCGGCAACGCTGTGGAGCATAATGCAGAGGGCCTAGGTCTGGGGTTACCGGTGGCCAAGGCCATCGTCGAAGCACACAAGGGAAGGATCGAAATGGCAAGCCGTTTGGGTGAAGGCACGACCGTCACGGTCGCATTGCCGGCGTCTGCCCCGGAGGCCAGCGCGTGAACGTGCTTCTGGTCGAAGACGAGCCGCGGGTCGCTGACTTCATCAACCGCGGGCTCCGCGCCGAAAATCACGGGGTCTCGGTCGCGGCCACGGGCGGTGAAGGAGTCGAACTCGCCAAGACTGGCGAATTCGACGTCATCATCCTCGATCTGATGCTTCCCGACATGCATGGCTATGACGTGTGCCAGCGGCTGCGGTCGGAAGGCGACCACACGCCGATTCTGATGCTGACCGCCATGGACACGCTCGAAGACAAGATAAAGGGTCTCAAGATCGGGGCCGATGACTATCTCGCCAAACCTTTCGATTTCGACGAGCTGCTCGCCCGGATGGAAGCGCTCGTGCGCCGCTCCCACCACTTCGCACCGAGCACGAACGTGTTGCAGGTTGCCGACCTTGCGCTCGATCGGGAGCTGATCGAGGTCAGGCGGGGCGGCGAGCCGATCAAGCTCACGGCCAAGGAGCTCGCCATCCTCGAGCTGCTGATGAGCGCGCCCGGGCGCGTGTTCTCTCGTACACGCATCCTCAACCAAGTTTGGGGCTATAGCGAGGACCCGCTCACCAATGTGGTGGACGTCTATATCGCGCGGCTCAGGCGCAAGATCGACACTCCGGGCCGTGCCCCCTTGCTCGAAACCGTGCGGGGTCACGGCTATCGTCTCAAGGCCGCGGCATGACGATATGGGGCGGGAACTGTGACCAGGGAAGTCCAGCAAAGTGGCAATTCTGCCAGGCAAACCTTGCGTAGTTTAGCGGGATCAGTAGAGTATGCTCCGCCACTCTCGCGATCCACGCGCCATACCAATTCCGGGTCTCGCCCACGCGAGTCACGGCAGCGTCTGCCGCTTCCGGTGGCAACCGAGCTGCCCCGCTCATCTCGTGGCGAACCCCAGCGACTTGGGACTGAAGCAAGAACAACGCGGAAGGAGCGCCCGTTGCGTCCAGCTCTGTTAGCATTCTTGATTTGCACCCTTGCGGCTCTTTCTTCCGGGCAGCCGGCGCACGCGGCCACCAAGGTCACGATTGGCGTGCTCAAATTCGGCACGGTCAGCTGGGTGCTCGACACCATCCAGCGCAACGGGCTCGACAAGGCCGAAGGAATTGAGCTCGACGTGGTACCGCTCGCCAGCTCCGAGGCCACGGCCGTGGGCCTGCAGGGCGGCTCGGTCGACATCATCGCCACGGATTGGCTGTGGGTGTCGCGCGAGCGGAGCGGCGGCGCCGATTTCACCTTTTCCTCCTTCACCACGGCGCTCGGCGCCGTCATGGTACCCCCTAATTCCCCGATCAAGACCCTGGCCGATCTCAAGGGCAAGCGGCTCGGCGTGGCGGGCGGCCCTCTCGACAAGAGCTGGCTTCTGATCGTGGCCTATGCGCTCAGGACCGCCAATCTCGATCTCAGGACCGAGACGACTGAGGTCTTCGGCGCGCCGCCGCTCCTCGCCGAGAAAGCCAAGCAGGGCGAGATCGATGCCGTGCTCAATTTCTGGCCCTATGCGGCAAGGCTGGAGGCGCAAGGCTTCAAGCAGCTGATCGGCGTCGAGGACGTGGTGAGCGAGCTCGGCGCCAAGGGCGAGGTCGCCATGGTTGGCTACGTGTTCAGCGAGAATTGGGCCAAGGAGAACACGGAGGCCGTGGCCGGCTTCTTGCGCGCCGCCGCGAAAGCCGACGAGCTGCTCGCGACCTCGAACGAGGCCTGGCAAGCCCTCAAGCCGCTGATGCGGGCCGAGGATGAAGCTACCTTCGAGGCCCTGCGCCGCCGCTATCGGGAAGGCATCCCCGAGCGTTCCACGGCCGAGAACGAGGCCGACGCCAAGGTGTTGTACCAATTCTTGCGCGAGCTTGGCGGCGAGAAGCTCGTGGGTCCGGGCGCCGAGCTTGCCCCTGGCACCTTCTGGAAAGGCGGCAAGTCTTGAGCGTCAGCGTCGCCCGTTCCGACGCTCCAAGCCGGCTGCGTTATTTGCGCGGGCCCCTCGTGTCGTTGCTCTCCGTCGCGGGTTTCCTGCTCGTCTGGTTCGTCGCCGCGGAAATCGCGCAAAGCCGGATGCTGCCGGGACCCGAGGCGGTTCTTCGCTACGTGGTCGACGAAGCCCTCCACGGCGATCTCCTGGCTGAGCTCGGCATCACGCTGTGGCGCGTGATCGCGTCTTTCGTCGTCGCGATGGCGATCGGCAGCGTGATCGGGGTCGCCATGGGCCAGTCGCCGGCGCTTGACCGGGCGCTCGATCCCTGGCTGATCGTACTTCTCAACCTGCCGGCCCTCGTGATCATCATCCTCGCTTATGTATGGTTCGGGTTGAATGAGGCCGCGGCCATCGGCGCTGTCGCGCTCAACAAGATCCCGAACGTCATCGTCACCGTGCGCGAAGGCGCCCGTTCGCTTGATCCCGGGCTCGATGAAATGGCGCGCGCCTACCGCCTGTCGCCCTGGAGCAGATTGCGCAACGTCACCCTGCCGCAGCTTCAACCCTATTTTGCCGCGGCCTCGCGCTCCGGTATCTCATTGATCTGGAAGATCGTTTTGGTGGTCGAGCTACTTGGGCGGCCGAACGGCGTCGGCTTCGAGCTCCATCTCAATTTCCAGCTCTTCAACGTGACGGCCATCCTTGGCTACACCGTCGCCTTCGTTACCGTCATGCTCGCAATCGAATATCTACTGGTGCAACCCCTTGAACGACGTACGACCCGCTGGCGCAACAAGCCAGTTTGAAATCCGCATTGACGACAAGACGCATGTCGGGGCCGACGGCACGTTGGTGCCGGCCATCCGCGACCTAGTGCTCCACGTCCAGCCGCAGAGCATGACGGTGCTGATGGGCCCGTCGGGCTGTGGCAAGACCACATTGTTGCGCATCATCGCCGGGCTCGACGACCGCTTCGTGGGCGAGGTGCGCATGCCTGAGAACGCACGCATCGGCTTCGTCTTCCAAGAGCCCCGGCTACTTCCCTGGCGCACCGTGAGGCAGAATATCGAGCTTGTCGCAGGGGACGACGAATCGAGGTCCGACCTCGATCGCCTCGCTGCCGCGGTCGGCATCGCCGACATGCTGCCGCGCTATCCAAGGGAGCTGTCGCTCGGGCTCGCGCGCCGGGTGGCGTTGGCGCGCGCCTTCGCCACGCGGCCAGACCTCTTGCTGCTGGACGAGCCTTTCGTGTCGCTCGATGAGCGCACCGCGGACCGCTTGCGGCACCTTCTCCTCGAAGTCTGGTCGGCGCGGCCGACGACGGCGATCCTCGTCACTCACAACCCGCGAGAAGCCATCCTGCTTGCCGACCAGCTCGTGCTGCTCGCGCCAAGACCCACGCGGGTGGTCGAGACCGTGTCGATCAGCCTGCCGCGCGGAGAGCGTGACGCCGCCGCGGTCGAGATCATCTACGCCGACCTTCTCCAGCGCTATCCCGCCAATTTCGCCACCGGCTGATTGCGGCGACTCAAATTGGAACCGCGCAGTTGACCGGCT
>Ga0315293_10001303_pt1 | contig 24171 bp, 18 predicted proteins | sample YL17G13_20_MG_FD_203071 | JGI IMG/M metagenome (GOLD analysis project Ga0315293, IMG submission 203071) | Sediment microbial communities from Yellowstone Lake, YNP, Wyoming, USA - YL17G13_20 | ecosystem: Environmental > Aquatic > Freshwater > Lake > Sediment | place: USA: Wyoming | collected...
CACCTCGTCCAGACTGCCCGTGACTTCCTTGCGATACCGGGCGATAAACGGTATCGTGGCTCCACCATCGAGAAGTTCAGCCGTCGCCGTCACCCAGCGGGAGTCTATTGACAGCTCCGAGGCAATTTTTATTACGTGTTCCAGGCTCAATTGTCGCTCTCTCAAAATAAAATAATTTTCGCAGGGGGGCTCTTTACGAACCATCCCTGCTTTGCATCCATGGCTGCCAATATATCTACAATCGTATCCTCTTTCAAGCACTGTCGATTTCTTACCTGTTATTTTATATGCCTTAGCTAAAACCGCCCTGAAATTTGAGCCGATAAAGCTCATGCGACAATGTGGTAAGTAGCCACCTATAATCGTGAGTATCCATTAGAGACAGAGCCGCATACAATAAGTCAATCTGCGAAATGCGATAAAAAAAGAGGCCTTGCAACACAATGCAAGACCCCACTGGGCCCGCAAGGATTTGAACCTTGGACCAATGGATTATGAGGACGTTGTGCGATCTTATTCATAGTCAAAAAACCGCGTTTTTGCTTCAATAATTCTGTTCTACTGTCCATAGTTGTTCTATGTAATCTATCCAAGTACATCAGTAAACCCCAAGTCTGCCTACAAGTCATTAGTCCCCGTTGCTTTTTTCGTATTACTCGGCAACGATAAGTCAGGCAGATTTGCCACGGCCTGAGCTTCCTGCCCTATCAATGTGTGGGTATAGATGCCCATAGTTAGGTTAATGTTGCTGTGTCGCAGAACGCTCTGTGCAACTGCCGGATTTGTACCGGTCGCCGCAAGTAAAGACCCCGTTTCGTGCCTGTGAGCGTGGAAGTCGAAAAACAAACCGTCCTCTACATAATTGATTTTGGCAGCGACAAGGTCTTCTTTTAATACTTCCGCCGTCCTGTCCGTCAACTGTTTGTACGTACCACCAAAGGCTTTGACTCCGGGAAGTTTTCCCTTAAAGAAAGATTCCAACTCCGCAGCCGTTTCCTTCCTTAGTGGTAACAGGCTTTCTTTCCGGTTCTTACTGTAAGCATCAATAACCGTGACGCTGAGATTCTTCAAATCGAAAGACGATACGGTCAGACTACGCAATTCATTCGCTCTCAGGCCGCTCTCTATGGCAAGCTTGTAAAGCAGTCGTCTTTCCTGTCCGATCATACCAAAGCGAATCGGGCCTTGTGCGGTCACTTCCAGCAATCGACGAATTTCGTCCGGCTCTAATGCCCTTCGGATGCGTCTGCGGTCTGTCTTTAAGACTCGTAGTTTCTTGAGAATCCGCAACGGTGATTCTGTAGCCCGTCCGTTATCCACCATCCATATACCAAACTGCTGAACTGCCTGTAAATAGTGATTTGAGGTCGCCTTTGAAATACCGTTTTTGTTCTTGCGAAGCTCGGCAAGATAACGCTCTACCTTATCGGCTGATACATCCGACCATGAGTTGAAACCGCAACCTGTTATTACCTGTTCGATTCTCGATATTGTTGTTCGTATGTGCCTGCCGGTATTGGCCTTTGCTCCGAGCGACGCTTCAAAGTCCCTGATATGTGCCACCAGCGATTTTGCTGCAACGAATCTTCTTTTATCGAGTAGCCCGGTCGATACAAACCGTTCACGTATTTTTAACGGCAAGCTTTCGATCCACTTGGACAAGTCGCCCAGAAGTTCGCAATTTTCCCGCTTCTCTATGAGCGCCTTTAGTTTCTCTTCAAATTTACTTGACTGCCTTTTGTCGGTGAACGCTGCGAAACGTCTCACGATTTCTTGATGGTCTCGGACTTCAACCCACCACTTTGAAACTTTCTTTTTCACTCCTGTTTTCTTGTCTTTGTACGTCGGCTTGAAAATACTCATAATGACCCCTTTCGATAGAAAAAGATGGCCGGGGTTGTATGCGGCTCCAAAGAAGCCGTGCCGTCCTTGCGGATAGACATTCCCCGACCATAACTTTTTCTATGATACACAGTGATTTGCGATCTTTGGATTCCATACAACATCAATTATCTCCGATCCCTTAAGAAAGTCAAGTACAATTTCAAAAAATGTATTTAGTCTGTTTGATAGGCACGTTTTAATGGGTAATACAAATCGCTCATCGGCCCTTCAAAAGGTAGGCCGAGTCGGTATGCCGTCATCAGCAAGACGCTACGCATGAATCGCTCGCCGGAATCCATAAAGGCATATTCGCCCGGCTTGTACTTCGTGCCCTTGGTCTTTTCCAGCGTAATCAGGTCCGTGGCGAATTCCCATCCTTCTGCCCCCATCGTGACCATATCGGTGAACAAATCAACACCCAGGTTGCCCGTCCGCAGGTAGCGGACATCGTAACCGGACCATTTGTATTTGGCCGCACGCATCCCGTTATAGGCGGCAGCGCTTAGGACATTACCAACAACGTTCATGCCCACGATGTTGAAGACTGTCTCAAAGGGCAATTTGTACGCAAGCCGCTTGAGAATCTCTTTAGCCTCTTCTTCGTCCGGGGGCTCTCGAAGCCCCAGGGCCGTAAAGAACGCAATGCCGACCGCCTGAAGTCCCGTTCGCAGAACGTTTCTTATAAAGGAGACGTAGAAGTTGGCCATAGCTATATTGGCGAGTCTTTTATTACGCTCAGCTTCAGTGATCCGGCCTTTGTTCGCATCGTCAAATGCCTGCTGCACGACGTTCAATTGCGCATTCACCGAGCACATAAACCATGTAAAGCCCCTGGCAAAGAAGGCTGTATCGGTCGTTACGATTGAGCGGTGGAGCGCATCGTACATTCCCTGCGTTTCCATCGCCCGGTCGAAGAGTCTTTGGAGTGCGATCTCATAGCCCGGCGACCCTTTCTCGAGGCCACTGACTGCATCCATCATCGTTTCGGCCCCCTTATAAATATTGTAAATGGCCGCCTGGTCGCCCCAGGTATAATGTTCAAGCAGTTTGTCCGTCGTCGGGGTTTTCTCAAAGATCATGTTTTCAAAGGCATGTTGTGCCGCCAATGTGCCCAGTGCGAAGTCGAAATGCTTAGCCTTCCACCGGAGCCACAAGCTTGGGTATTTCTCCATCAGGTCGTTGACCTGCTTGCGGCTGGGGATGGTGATCTTAAAGTATTGTGACGGGATAACGCCGTAGGCTGCGGGAATCGTGGCAATCTGGATGGCACCGCCGGTCCATCGCAGGGACAGCATACTCTTGCCCACTTGGGAGAACAGCGTGGTAAACGCCTGGTCGAGCAGGGCCTGATCGTTACCATAGAGCTGCATCCGGTCGTAGAGAGTACCAATGTAATCGAGAATCGCACTATGGCCGTTGTCCTTCATGGCCCCGACGAAACTCTTATTCATCAGCAACGAGCGAGCTTCCATCATCGGGATGGTCATACCATAGTAGAAGGCGTCCGATTGCAGCCCCGTCATTATCTCACGGGTGAAGCCACGGATATTCATCCTAAGTGTGCCGCCCGTTCTGGGCTTGTACCGTCCCAGCATTTCAATGGCGGCGGCCATTTCCTCAGCCTTGAACCCGCTGAAGTTCTTACGAGCCTCGCGGTGGACGGACAGGTAGTTCTTATCCCTGGCGATCTCGGTATTCTGCAACTCCATTGAGATTTCATTGATCGCGGGCAGTTGAATCTCCCGGTTGATCTTGAAATGAATATCGAGGAGCTTCTTGTGGACGGGTAGGATCAATGCCGAGATGGCCCGCAGCTCTTCAAGGGTTGGACGACCCACCCGGTAGGTCTGGGCCGTCATAAACAGGCCCTTGGGCCGATAGGTAGTGATATTCAAGCCCTCAGTCTTTAAGAGACGCCGCATCGTCCCGTCGGCAACGGTATAGCCATACAGCATTAAGAGATCGTCCCGCGTCAGCTCGATCTCACGCCTGCCGATCTTGATTTTCACCAGTTCCTCAAAAGTCTTACTGACATCGCCCCATTTGATCTTGGCCTTATCGAGCTCCTTCTGCCATGCCTGCACAAATTCCTTGTACTTGACTATCCGTTGGTTATTACCTTTCACAACCGCATCGAATAACAACTCAGTAACGGCGTCATTTTCTTTCCCAGTGGCGTAATTGATAAGGGTCCGCATATTACTTTGGCCGATAGTTGCGGCCCGTTTGAATAAGCCGGCGGCCCCGGTATACTCCGGGCCCGGGACCTGTTTATAGACCTGGTGCCAGGCGGTATTGATCTTCGGGTGCAGGTTCTCCCACCGCCGGCGGAAGCGGCTGTCGCCCTTAGCCTGGTGCAGCTCGAGCAGTCTTGTAACCTGGTCAATAGTCCAACGGATTTCATCGGGCGTTACATCCTTGATGGGCGCCTGGCTCAGTCGGCGAAGCTCTTCAATATCACTCCGGGGAATGACGAAGAAACTGCGGGCGTCGTCATCAAATTCTGCCGTAATGGCGTCATATCCATCAGCCAATAGGGCCGTCATTCGACTGTACCACTCATGGCGCGATTGCAAGGATTCGGCCTTTTGCTTGCTAAGTGCCACCGGATCGAATTTGTTTAACAGCTCGTCAATCTGCTCGGCAATATGTGCCGGAAGCTGACCAAAGGGAACTTCACCCCGTTTTGTCTCCCTGCGGACTTTACCCTTGAATCGCTTGAATTCCTTGATAAGCTCGCGCTGCTCATGTGCATCCACCCAGCTTTCTATAACGTCGGCAAATTCCTGGATTTGCTTGGTTGTCTTGATCTTCATCAATCGCCGCACAAAATCACCGCGAAATTCCTTCGGGATATAGGTGAAGACCAGGTTGGCCGCGTCGATGCGATTGCGCTGCCGTATCTCTTCCCGGGTACGCAGGGCGTCAATGGCCCGGCGGGAAGTCTCTATGCTGTCTCCCACACCCTGTTTATACCCAACCGGCTCATCGTGAAGCTGGGCCCACCGTACTATGCCGGCAAAGTCCTTGCCGAACAGCTTCAGCTCGGCCGCGGTGAAGCCTGGGATCTTTTTACCCTTGGGCCGGAAGCCCTCTTCGCCTCGGTGGATGTCCTCGGGCAGGATCAGGCCGCCTTCTTCTTCAATAGAAAATCTTTCGGTGGTGAATTCGGCCTTGACCTTATCCATCACCTCTTGAGAGACGGATTGCTTGCCGGAGAAAATATCCCGGGCAAGATTGATAATGTCGGTAGGAAGATCACTTCGAGATGGTTGTCTGGCCCCTATTTCTATCAATGACAACTCTTTGGAAAAAGCTTCCTCTATGGTTTGACCGGCGAATTTGGTCCTTCTATCAAACCATTCTTGGATTTTTCCAAAACTTCCTCGATCTCTTTCTCGGATAATGTAGAAGACAGGGTGATATAGTTCTTCGGCAAGTACCCTTGCTCGGCCAGTGCCCTCACTGAAGATCTCGCTAATGAGTCTCCCGGTACTCCCATCGTAAAATGTCTGCCCGACGATTTTGAAGTTTTTACCATATTTTTCATTATATACCTCTGCTCCTATATTTTCAATTATTTCTGCTTCTACCGGATTTGGTGGGTACTCTCCAGGCTTGAATACGACGCCCGTATTCTTACCGGTATAAGCGGCACCTTTGTGCCTCTCTATCAATAAATCCTCAGCCTCCGTCAGTTCCATCGTACTGGGGTATGTATACATTTTTGGCGTAATTTTCACGCTTTTTTGTATGGTCACCTCATCTTTATATCCAGGATAGGCCAGAATACTTGGCATGGCGTTAATATTATAGCCCTGATAATCAGTCCCAAATCGGTCGATAAAGAATTTTCTTCGGGCTTCAATCGCTTCTTTTCTTGTTCGAAAAGAGCCAAGATGCTTATCTTGTTCACCAGGCAATTTCACCTGAGCCAGCCATGGCAGATTTCTTCCAGATATCTTTTTTGTGCCGGCATATCGCCGCAATGATGGGTTGCGCCGCAATTCTACTTTGTTCTTAATCTCCCATGATCTCATGGCTGCTTCGTTTAGAATCTTTAGGCTTGAGTCCCAGAGAAATTCAAGGGGACTGCTTTTAACAACCCTGTTGCCGGCTTTGTCGTAGGTGATGTCATGTTCCCACTGTTTGAGGAAATTCTTCCACACATAGGAAAAAGGTTCTACATTCATTTGATCCGCTTGGCGTTGTAATTCTTCAATCTCTTCGATCTGCTGCTCTGTCAGCGGTGAGGCCGGAACTTCAATCCATTGACCTTGGTAATTAAAACTGAATCCCTTTTTATTCGTCAGCAATGAAAAGAGCATGTCTTCTGCCATGTGACGAGGTTTGTCTGCAAGTGCTCCTGTGAGCTTTCGAGCACCGACAAAAGGCCAGTGTCCCATGCCGACCTCCGCCATCCGCTCATAAGATAGAGATACCATACTCCTGAGTGGCAACGGTAAGTCTTTATTCGTTACCAGAATCTCACCCTCCGCAATCTCTTCTGCCAGCTCATCCAGCGAAAGGACCTTTCTTCCTTTTTTCGGCATTCCAGTAATGCCTCCCGGCTTTTCTGTTTCTTGACGAAGCCCTTCTAAAACATCATTCAAAGGAGTAAAGTTAAATGATTTCGTTCCGAGCAGAAGCAGTTGGGCATAGAGCCTTCTTTTGGCAAGCTCCGCAGGGTCGATATCCAGCGATTCCGCCTCTCTTGTAATATCATCAGTTATATTTGCCTTATCAATGACCTTCATTGATGAAGTCATTTTTACATAAGTTGCTCCAGATGGAACAGAAAGACGTTCCATAGCTGCGCAATACAATCTTGCAAATACTTCAGATGTGTCAACATTGTATCTATCAGCTATATATCGCACTCTTTTTCCCAGTTCGGAGGATTCCAAGTTTTCCTGTGTGTAATATTCCTCAATGGCTTGAAGGGCATTAATAACTTTCGGCTTGCCGCTTTCCATAATATCATCACGTCTGCTTCTAACTGCCTCAATGGAATATTTCCCACCCGGAGCCGCCGCCCTGATACCGAACTTTGGAGCTGCCGCCTCTCGCTCGGTAAGCAAAGTCTCGATCTGCTCGTCGATCTTATCCAGTTCCTCCTGCTCCTTGGCAGTCAGGAAATAAGTCTTTCGAGTAAGCTCTCTGGACCTATCTTGCAGTCGGGCCAGTTCATCCTTTGCACCCGGGGCAGCAGCGACGATGCCGGTATTCGGCTTGGCTTGCCCTTCTGGTAAACCCAATTCTGTTGCGTATTCATCAAGAACCTTGGCTGCTTCCTCAACAGTAAGGACACCACTTTTGATTTTTTCCGCAAAATCTCTTTCTTTCGCGGCAAATTTCGTATATTCGGGCCCTTGCTTAAATAATTGCTTCACACGCTCGGTCCTCGCCTGTATTTCAGCTTGTTCTAAAGTAGGCAGGCCAGTCGGTTTTTCGACAGCTTCGGAGATGGGTCGAATCCCTCCCATCTGCCGTCTCACATTTCTTATAAACTGCGATTCCTCGGGCTTCTGGTAGTGATTGTACATCGCCACAATATCGCCGCGGTTCTTTTCGAGGAAATTCAGCTCCTTGATCTCATCGTCGGTGAGGGCCTCGGACTGCTTCAGTACCTTCTGCCCGAGGGTCGGGATCTCGCCGGCGGCCCTTCTCTTTTCATCAAGCTGCTGGTATCGCTGCTCACCCATCTTTAGGAACCGGCTCTTATCTTCCGGCGAGAGGGCCATAGCCTCGCCCATCTTGACCCACTTGTTTACGGATTCAACGAGATTAACGCCACCACCCATCCCGAAACCGCCTATGAATCCACCGACCACTGCCCAGGGAACTTGCGGTAGGGTCTGCAAGACGGCTTTCTTAACGGCATCATAAGTTGTCATACCCTTGTTGACATTCTCAAGTGCGTGGGCGCGAGTACCCTGCAGCATCTCCGCTAATATCTCTTCCTTGGCCTCCTGTTTACCCATCTGGAAGGCCGAAGCCCCAGGCCCGACATCCTTCAAGAAGTAGCTTTCGGTATAATACTCAACCATTCCATCTGAAAGAGCATGTATAGTGGACCAGAAGAAGTTTTCCCCCTGAGCCTTGGCGTGCTCGAAAGCTCCCGCCGCCGATATGCCGGAGAGAAGTACCAGTCCCCGGTTGACTCTTGCGGTCGCATCCAGCATCTCCACCCCCGCAGCAGGTCCCCCTAACCAGGCCGCGAGAACTGCCAGCCCGCTCGACATGGATGACTGCGATATGCGTCCTACCGCGTAGGATATGGGATCTCGGTTCTTCAGGTCTCCATCCATCGCCTCCCACCCGGTCATCGATGCATATTCCCAAGCGGCCCTGCCTTCTTCGGTGTTGGCCTTGATCGAATGTGCCCAGGATGTGAGAGCCTCGGCCAGGGGGTTATAGATCTGGTCGGGATTCTTCGTACCAAACCTGCCCATCTTTTCGACTGCCACGCCGCCATATTCGACTATCTGGCCCATCCACCAGCCCAAAGTGTTGGCAGTTCCAAAAACATCCTGCTCAAGGAATCGAACAGCAGCCTTGGGAACTTCAAAAAGCGTCTTGCCTATATGAAGCGGGATGTGTTCTAATTTTTGGGTTGTGTAGTCGTACTCGACGTTTGAGAACATTAAAGGCGAATAACTCACCGGATAACCGTCGGCAAAGGTTCCCTGTATCGCTTCGAGTTTTGGGCCGGGAACTTTTTTAATCTCAGATCCATAGCGGCGCTTGTAACCATCCTCGTAGGCCTTGACTATCGTCTGCCACGCCTCGTGAGGCCTCGCAGGCAGGCCCAGCACGTTTTCGTTTACCGTATCCAGCATCGGCTCCATTTGGGTGGGATCAATGCCTGTGAGCAGGGATGTATACATCAGCATGGACATGGTATCGCGGAACTCATCGGATTCGTTGGAGTAGCGAACCAGCTTCTCGAACGATACGCGAGTCTCCGGTGCTATGAGGTCATCGACCAGGGCGTTGCCTGAGACGACCGAATCCATCATGCGATTCGCCCTGGTCTCGTTGGCAATTTGCTCATCGGTATATCCCATTGAAGTCTTGCGATCATAGTCGACAATTTCCTCATCATTGAATCCCGCCGACTTCAATTCGTTATAATGATCTATTTCTTCCTGCTTGAAACCAGACTCTAATAATAAATTACTCATTCTTTACCACTTCATCGAGAGTTCCCATTGATTTTCTTAATTTATATTCTGCTACTGTTTCCCCGGGTAAACGCTTAGTCGTATCAAGACTTGATGCCCTGTCGAGTTCGCGCTTCTTGGAAATGAGTCTCGCCGCACCTACCGGCGGCACAAACATGCCTAATTTTAGTCCTTTCCATACATCAGACAAAAAGCTGCTGCCTGCTTGCTTGAACGTCGAATTGAGAAATTCTTGAATCTGCTGAGAAGATGGCTCTGTGCCGGCCGCTTCATGCTTCTTGATGAAAGCATTCATTTCATTGTATTTTGTGTTTTTCCACGCCTGTAACTCTGGAATCTTTTCCGTCTTTCCCCCAAGTGTTGCTTCTTTTAATTCATAAGCAGTATCAATTCCCCCCTTAATATCTTCGGCCCAGGGCGATCTGTAGATATGAGCAGGATCATCCAATACCTTGTGGATGCCTTGGCCATCGACGATACTAATGCCGTCAGGGTTACCCACCCAGTCGTCGATCTGGTCATGCGTGATCTGGTCCCGGGCAACTTTCTCCAGAAGCTCCTGTCGCTTCGCTGGATTCATGGTCTTATCAAAGGGGCTATCCTTTTCGGACAACTCGGCCTTTGCGAGGCGGTCGGCATTATCGTACCATTTTTCGCGCTCATCCACAGCCTCTTTAGGCAAAGCAATATTGATAAACTTGCGGATATCGGTAAAATTCCGTTCCTGATATAGTCTTTGTTCTATTGCCTGTTCCCCCTTGTTTACGGCAGCATCGTAATTTATTTTGATCGCACTTTTCTTTGAATTCTTTTCGGCAAGGTATTCCTTTTTCAACTTATCGATCTCATCGGCGGTAAACTGCTGTTCGTCGGTCAGGTCCGCGCCGTCGGGATTCACATCCTGTAAATACTCTTGTGCATGCTTTTCAATAAACTCAACACCGTCCTGGCCCGTCATTTCGGCCGTCTCGGCATTGTCAAGAAGTTGGTATCCCGCGACCGCCTTCTTGACATTAACTATCTTCTGTGCGTTTAAGGCTGGATTGAGATACCCCGGTATTTGTGCTTTCTCGGCAGCCGCAATGTTCAAAGAAGCATCTTCAACCCTCTTAAGAGCCTCTAATGGATTTAGTATTCTTTGGGATTTCTTCAGAAAATAGTCCTCTTTGGTCACGTACTCTCCGGCAAGTTGGTTCTGCCGCCTCTTAATACCTTCGGCGCGGGCCTCGGCGCCGCTGGCCTGGGCGAAAATATTCCAGTCGTTTGAGGCAAGCTCCTTCGCCGCACCCGTTAAACCGTAGAAGGCATCCGGCTTCCTGTTCTTGATATGCTCGGCAAAACGAGAACCGTCAGTATCGGGTTCGGCTATTATTATTTTAGTAGGATCGTTAGGATCTGGCCTGCCGTTCAGGTCGGCGTAGTAGTCGTCTAATATCTGGTTTCGCTTAACCTTGTAATCCGTAAGCTGGCGGGCCTGCTCGATCTTCTCCTCTTCGGCCTGCTCGTCAAGCGCCTGGCCAACCATAGCCCTGCCGATTCCGCCGATAGTCGAACCTAATTGCGATATGGCCCCGCCCGTCGTCGATCTGTATTGCCTCGGATCAAATATTGTACCCATAGTTTCTCCTATGCCCATATCGGGTCTCGATCTCGACCAAAATCCAGAAGATTCTGGCTGTTGCCACAGACATCGCCAACAGGAATGTTGGCTGTCCTTTCCTTCGCGGCTACCTGCCTTCTCATCTCGATAACGGCAAAAGCCACAGCTTCTATCGCCGGGTACTCACCAAACTTCAACTCCGAGATCTCGGTTTCCTCGATTTCGCTCAAATAGTTCACGATCTTACTGTCCTTGAGATACAGCGTCCGCCGATCGGCGCTCAGTAATTCCTTGATCTGCGGCAGGATGTACGGATACAGGCTCTCCATCTCCAGCATCAACGTAGAGTTCAGACTGAAACGGCAGTTAGCTCTAACGTGTTCTTCATTCATCGTCTGAATGAACCTGCTGGCGGCATCGTTCATATTATCGCCTATCCATTTATCGAGCGAATCGGGCGTATATATCTTGTTCATCATAATGCCGTACTTCAAATCGAACGCTCCGATCTGCCTGACGAACTGCCGGGTATCGAACGATTCGTATTCATCGAGCAGAAATATGTCGTGGCTATCGAAGTGCGGCATGTTCTCCATCGCAACGACAATAGCAAGGCCCGGACGTTTGCCAGGCCAGGAAACACCACCCCAAATAGAACGGCATCGGTTCCTCAACTCCCTGTAATTGAGTACCTGGCCTAATCCGGTTGTCCTGTAATCTGTTTCGGCATCCATTACGCTGCACTCGACAAATCGCCCTCGCTGAAATAGAATTTACCTTCTACGCCGTAAATAGCATAACGCACGCAGTCCGGGCAGTGGTCATTGACCTTAAACGGCTCATCTTTAGCATCCTTGATCTCTGTGCCTTCTGCCCACTTGTAGCCGCCCATTTCCTTCGCTGTATTCTTGCACGTATCGAAGATGTAGAGTCTCGGCCTGCCATCGCCCTGGACCTTCAAAGCCGCCTGGACAGCCTCTATGCCGAGATGAACATCCTTCTTGGCCGGCTGTGTCGATATGCCCAGGTTTCTGAACTCAAAGCGGTCCTGGGCATCGTGATCTGCCCACGTAGCGCGGTAATGTTCCTTGCCGCTGATCTGCTTTACCTTCTCAGCATGGTAGGCTAATGTCTCGCGTGCCTGGTAATGCTCGCGGTAGACGTACCACCTGCGATCATTGTCTCTTGCCATCCACAGGCACACGAATGGGTTATTGAAGCCCCAGTCTATCACTCTGTACCGCAGCCAGTCATCGGGTATCTTGAACGGCGCTATAACATGGGTTGAACGCTTGAACGTCTTATAGACAGCACCGGCAAACGCCGCGAAATAGCCCTTGATTCTGGTCTCTTGGACCTCTTCCGGCCATTGGGCTATCATCAAATCAATTTCGTTGTCGTCGATATGCCCATTACGGCTCTTGCGGTTGTCGTTAAGGTCTGCATAGAAAACCTCATCCGTCTCTGGCAGATTACTAACCCGCTCTTCAAGCCAACTCTGCGGTATGATAGGCGTCATGGACTGGCCACTAAAACCATTCTTATCCATCAGCCTTGCCTGTATCTCCGTCCAGATGCCCTCAGAATCGCTCTGGCACTGCTCATCGCCGTAGAATGCGTCGATAGCCCTTCCCTCAAATGCCTTGCGTGTCTGCTCATATGCCTTGAATTCGATATGATTGCCGTTGATAAGCCGAATCTCAGCCGGTATCTCATCCTGCCTGTTGTGCCAGCTTATAGGCTGTTGGATTTGGTTCATGGGCAGATAAGTTTTGATCTTCTCGCTCCAAAGCAGCTTTCCGACCAGCGGCCAGCTATTAGCCGCCGCCCAAATCGTGGCGCTCTTCGGAGTCCTGCGGTAAGGATGCACGCCCAAAGCAAACGAGCATAAGTCATATCCAATACAGCTCTCGGACTTGCCCGACCTGTTGCCGCCGAATATCCAGCGGTTCTTAGCCAAGCTGGAATGGAACTGCTTCGGGCCGGGTAATGCCCGGTACGTTAGGATCGCCCTGCCTATACTGCGGATTTGCATATTATTTAACATTATTCTTGAGCATACCCCGGATTTCTTCGCACTCATCGTCGCTCAGGGTATTGGCGTTATCTATGTGAATGTACTCGGCTGCCTTGCCCTCTTCCCTATCAAAGACATGCCGGGCCAAACGCTCTGAACCTGAATACTTGCCGTCCTTCATGCTATTGACGAGCTTCAGCGCCGTCTGCTGTGCCTGGGTCAGTTTCTTGCGGTCCAACTTGGCAAGCTCCACGTCCGTCAAAGCCATGAATTTGCAGAATAGCGGCCACAGGTTTATGCGATGTACAGGAGCGCCTTTTGGGTTGCCACTTTGGCCCGGCTTGAATTGAGTTTCTTCGGGCGGCTTCTTGTAGCCAACCTTAGATTTTCCCTGCCGCACAGGGAGTCGGTTATTTTTAACAGTCTTACTCATTTCTCGGTTCCACTCCTTTCTTTTTCAGTGCCCAAACGTCGATTCAAATTAAGCCAGTATCGGTCGAATTTCGCCTGTAGGTTGTCTCTTACCTTTTCCGCATTCAGCAATAATTGCGTCTCTATGGCATCAAGATGTTTTTTCCGCGACAACTTTTTCCTGAGTCGGCAAGCGGTTTCGCAATTCTTGTCAAGAAAATCCCTCTCTATGGCGATAATTCGCACATATCGCTCAAATTCAAGCGCGGCGAAGTTAAGATCAAGATTGAGTAAATCGTCACCCGGCTTGTGAGACTGGTATTTGTTGGTTGTCACCCGCATTTCCGCATAGTTCATGAGCAGCCAGATAGTCTTGCCAGTCGGGTATGCCCAAACCTCGTCTATTTTTGCTTTGTGTAGGTAGTCGTCAATTCGGGCGAAATCCTTTTGGGAACCTCCAAGCCGGCGAATTCTTTCCTTCGCCAGAGAAGCCAGTGCCTCGATATTATTGCCTTCTGAGGCAAGGCGGTCGGCTATGAATCGGCCTGCTTCCCAGTCGTCGAATCCAAGAACTTCGTCTTCGGCGATTCGCTCCGGCAAATCGCTGCGCAAAAGCCCCAGGCTTTCAAGGTGCTGCATCGCCTCGGCTGAAAGCTTCACCGGCGCTTTATCCTCGTCCTCGATTCCGACTATTTTATTCAGGGCCTTGACCTTTTCTTCCGCCCGCCACACAAGCCACTTATCGCAGAGCTTCGGCAGTGTATCGGCCTCTGCCAGACCTTCGCACCTGTCCTGCAAGATAGACTCCAACCACAGGCCGAGTAGGACTTCTAACGTCCGGTCCCGGCCTTTGAAGATACTGTCCAGTTCTTCCAAGACCTTTTCAACTATCGGCTTCATACAAAACCTTTCTTTCCGGGGTACATGCCCCTCTACCCATTTGGGATAGAACGTGCGAAAATCGGGGCATTTTGGCTCTTATTGAGAACCGCCCTCGATATCCGTATCACCAAAAACCTTATTTTCAAGCCAGTAACGCCCATAAAAAAATTATTAAAAAAATGCGGCCACGTTTCGCTTAGACCTGTTTTTCCCTGTCAAAGCAACTAAACCTCGTGCCCTGCGTCATCATGCGATACACCGTTTTGCCGTATGTCCCGGTACACTCATTGCAAATCGCTCGGACTTGATGAATATTCGTATCAAAGAAGCGGGCTATCTCTTCCAGCGTCATTCTCGGCCTTGAAGTGCCGGACAAGATAGCACCGGCCCTGCTCTCGTAGATTTTCGGAACGAAAGCACCCGTCCTGAAAAGTAATATCTTCAACATCTTCGGCGATGGGATTATTCTGTCCTGGCAATGATTGCATAACCTGGGTACGGCTTGCTTGATCGACCTAATTGAATCTTCAGCGAGATATGGAAGCCGCTCGACGATCTTGGAATTCGAAAGACAAAATACCTCAGAGAGAATATAAACCCGAATCTGCGTGTTCGACGGCGCTTTCGTCAACTCCCCACAGCGAGGACATTCCACAACCAAAGGAAAGTATCGGCCCTGATGTTCTGCCCTGTGACATGGAATACACCGTCCGCGAATCTCCGTCCGGCACAACCCGCAAGTGAATGGAACCGTCGATTTGCAACGATAGCAAACCGCGATTTTAGCTTGTTTTTGTGTTTTAACCCCCAACTGGCCCCCCAGTCATGATTAAATTATTCATAAGTTGTTATTTAATAATATGTTATCTCTTTGGGTCAACGGATACATTATCCACTGCCTTCATATTCTGCCATTTTCCTCTCGGTGGACAGCCGGCGGAGATCCATCGCTCCAATTCCGAACGTGACCACAAAGACCTTCTGTTGAGGTGGATGGGCATCGGCCCGAGCCGACCGGAAGAATGAAGCGAATAAAAACTTGACCGGCTCAAAGAAAGTTGCTTAGCTGCATCAATTGTTGACAATAGCAAAGGTTCCAATTTTCGCCCCCATTGAAATTTAACGTTGTTTTTCAAGGATTTTTGGCACTCGGTTAGTTCCCTTGCCTTTCTTGCCGGCAAGAAAATCACCCGTCGCCGCCATAACACCGCGACGATGTTCTCGCCGCTGGCGCTCGATACCCGCCATGACTCGGCTTGCTATTGTGCCGATTCGCTCCGGCTCGCTGTTCAACTGAGCTTTGAGTTTGCAGCCCTTGCCAAAGTAGTGCAGGAGTTTCAAAGCGTGTTCTTCGTCGCCGTCAATAACCCGCCCCAGGTCTGTTTCCGTTTCTGTTTTCAGTTTCTCAAAGTCAGCGTCCATGTCGTTTAGTCCTTCCTTTTGCCCATAATCAAGCCCACTTCATGCAGGCTCAGGCTCTCGGCGTCGAAATCATAGGCCAGCTTGAAGCCGCCACCCTTGCCGTTTCGCGCCTTGAGAATGTAAAGCGTCTTGTTGTGCTCAAGGTCCAGTGTGCCGCAGGCTGTCTTGACGCGAGATACTTTAGCCTCGTGGTGCTCAAGCCAAAGGATAGTCTGTGCGAACCGCTGATAACACGCGGCCCCCGCAAGTGCCGTCAGGTCGGCAAAGGCTGCGGTCTTGGTCGGGTGCGTCACCAACAGAATCGAACAGCCATAGTCCGTTGCTGTGCGCTTTATGGCTTGCAAGAACCTACCGTCTGCCGTCCAGGGGTCGCCTATCCGCGCCGCCGCCGTCACCGGGTCAATGCCGATGATGCGGCAGCCGGCCTCCGCTTTGGTTTTCACCCAGGACGCCAATTGCTCAAGGTTCGGCTGCGCCTCCGGCATGGCATGAATGACCCGGCCAAAGCTGTCCAGAAACGCCGCGTGCTCTTGTGCAATTTGGTCGGCTTCGTCGGCGTGCTCTTTGGTCCAGTCCGGGTCTGTGAGCGTCGCACAGGCCGCCCGCTGCGCCAAGGCCCGCGTCAGGTGAAACGTTCGATCTTCCTCGGCTTCAAAGAGCGCGACTTTCAAATTGAGGCCCAGCCAATAAGTAAACGTCTGAATCGCCATGAATGACTTGCTCGCGCCGACCGAACCAGCCAGCAGCGTCACCGTGCCGGGTAGTAGCGCCTTGGTCAAATTGCCCAATAGCTCCCAGGGCCAGCCAATAGCCGCATATCGGCCCGCTCGGATGTCGGCTATCCGTTGACGGACTTCGCCGGCAATGCTCAGCGTCTTGGCCGTCTTGAGCGCTTCGGCAATGGCTGTTGTGATCTCGGCATCATTCTTGCCCACGACGTGAAACTGCTCAACGAAGTCCACCACATCCTCACGTTCGGCCAAGTCCAGACTTGAAGGCTCGATGAGTGAAAGTCTCGGCGCTGGGTGAAGCCCTTGCAAAATGCTCTCCACGTCGGCCATGTAGCGCCGACCGTCCGCGTCGTTATCCGGCCATAAGGAAACGGCCTTACCTGCTAACGGCGTCCAGTCGGTATTCTTGGCGTTCTTGGCTCCGCCCGCGCTGGTCGTGGCTGTGAAGCCGTAACGTATCAGGGTATCAACGCACCTCTCCCCTTCACAAGTAACGACTGTCTCGGCGTTCACCACAGCCGGTAAGCCGTACAACACCCAGGGCTTTGCCGCTGCGCTCAGGATATAACCCTTGTCGGTTAGGTGAACCGGCCTGAAGGTCTTGCCCTCTGCCGTCCTGCACCGAAAGACGATCTGCACTACGTCCCCGTCGGCGCTCGGGTACGGGTGTTCGCTTTCTATCGGACCGACTTTGGCCGTCAGGTAGGCTCGTACAGCGTCCAGGCTCGCAAAGGCTAAGGCGTCCCGCTTTGGCGTTGCCTGCCCTTGTGGTTTGGATCTGCCTACCGCTTTGAGTTCGTCCCCTACTGTTGTCTTGTTGAGCTTCGCCTGAATGTCGAAAATATCCCCACCTTCCCCGCAGGCTTGGCACTTGAACCGCCAAACCCCGTCTTTTAGGTAAATTCCCGCGCTCGGGTGCGTGTCTTGGTGAAAGACGCACTTGCAGGCGTTTCCCCGGAAGACCGCCCCGGCGTCCTGAAGTACCGCAACCAGGGCCGACTTATCTGCGCGAATTGTCTCTTTATCCGTCATCGGCCCACCTCGTCCAGCAATGCGTCAGCTTCTTCCTCTGTGGCATCGTGGCAAATCAATTCCCCGCGATTTGGTTCTGGCTTCGCCCGGCCCAGCCAGCCGCCCACGTACCGCGTCATGCCTCTGGCGGTTTTCTGCTGCGTGGGATTGTCCAGAAGCCATTGTGCCGCCTTGCGCAGCTCAGCCTCGATGTCCAGGTTAGGGAATGTGCCTTTGTACTGGTCAAGTTTCTCCTGTGGTAAGTACCAGAGGTTTCCACTGTTCAACACAAAGGCAAAAGAAGTGTCCTCTGTAGTCTGGTTCAATGTATCTGTCTGGTTCGGCTTAAGTCCCTTTAGCACTTGTGCGCAAGTCCCTTTAGCACCGCTACTAAAGTCTCTTGAGCACTTTTTCTTCTTGACTGCTAAAGTCTCTTGAGCACTTTGAGCTATGCGGTAATGGCTACTTTTGCCACGTTTGCGGCGCTCCGCCGTCAAGAGTCCAGAGGCTTCCAAACGCCGGATAGATTCGATAACGGTGGGCACTGACAAACCGCTGTCCTGGGCTATGGTTCTGACGCCCGGCCAGCAATCACCATTGTCGCCGATACTGTCATACACAACGGCAAACACAACCTTGTCGGATGGTTGCAGGTCGCGCCGTTCGGCTACACCCACCGGCAATTTGTAGAATTGCAGGTCAGCCATGCAGCAACGCCTCCCTCCTTAGCCGCCGGCCAGCCTTGCAACCTCTTTCAATGGCTTCTTGCTCGCTCGGCGTCGATGCCGCCAATAAAGCCTGAATGACGGCCTCGCGGCGAGAATCAAACCATGCTCGATACCTTGCCGCCCGTGAGCGATAGGATTCCCGATAGAATTGACGATCATGCTCTGAGCAAAAGCCGTTTTGACTGCAGCGTGGTTCAATGCAACCGTTGATCGCACAGAGGCGCAGATTTTCTGATTTTTCGCTTGACGAACATTCGGTGGGGCTGTATGATAGTACCTGATAGGTCGTTGTCGCCCGTCGCCCTGCCCCCCGCCGAGGTCGAGCACGGGCTTCTTTTTTAGGTAGAATTCTCAGATTACACATGCGATCTGCCCCCCGTTATATTGTCTCTTGACCTTCAAGAATTGCCGGACCGTTTCTACCTCGCTGCCTGAGAACAGCCGGACGATACCCGCTCGGCCTACCGGCTCGATACCCGCCTTGCGGATGGCGTAGGTCACGGCGTCCCGGTCCACGTTGAGTTCTTTGGCGATGTCACCAACCGTTATGATATCCATGTCACTACCTTTCAATGAACAGGTAAATCTTCTAATACTGGTAATAATACGTGTCGAAAAACGGTGTGGCAATTTGGAAGTGCTAATTTCGAGCAGTCTCAGTTACAGAGTACGCAAGTTGCTGTGTTTGTGGAGTTTAAGGGCTGAATTGTTTTTGCTCAAACCGGAGCAGTTACAGTTTCCATCCTCTTGGCTTGTAGTCTTGCACTACCGTTTTCAGCCAACTATTCGGATACCATATCTCGTGACTGGCAGGGTTTCTCTTGATTGTGACTGCATCCAAAAGACCACCGGTTTTCTTGTCTCGACCTGCGCGATATGCTAATACCGAGCGCGGTAATTTATGGGATTCATCACCTTTTTGGGGTGGCAGATTCAACCTTTCTTTCAATTCTGCAATCGTGAGACTGACGACAGTGTTAGTGCCGGTGTAACCCTTTGGCGGAGTCAATTTCTTCTTGCCATTGTTCTTCTGCCCTGTTTCTGCAGCCTCTCGTGCTACCGCTCCTGAAAGAATCTTCTCAATGGAAAGCTCATAAGTCTGAAAGTTCAGAGATGAGGCAAGTGATGTCTGGATAATCTTGTCATGGTGTAGCCTTCCTTTCAGAAGCACATCCTCAATCATAGAAACAGGGCTGAAAACGACAAGGAAATCATCATCTGCGCAAAGACGCTTCAAGCCGGTAAGCTCCAACACGCTCTTGCGAGGAACAGTAAAACCAAAGACAAATCCCAGCCGCCGACCTGTGTATATTTCAGAGCCGAAATACAAATAGTCCTGATCTATCTTGTGAAGTGTTCCGTCAAGCTTGTTGGCCGTGCGCACGTGTTCCAAGAACTTCTCTACACAGAATGTGTATTTGTCCAGATCGTCCCTATCCAAGGAGATTGGGTCTAATTCGCTGTCGTTTGGACAGATGGCAAACAGCTTGCCTTCCACCTCAGCAATATCCATCGGACATGTTTTATCACAAGGCTGTGAACAGGGATACGTATCGCTGTTCAAATCAGGTTGGACATAAGTAAGAAATCCAAGGCGTCTTAGTTCCTCGAATTGCCGCTCAGAAATCTTGAGCAGGTCTCGTTTACGAAAGACACTTGTGGGATTCTTCTCCAATTCTCTCAAAAGCCAGGCAATCAAACCAGTTTCACCCCCTGCTCTTTGAGATAGTCTGAAATGATATCCGCGTGCCTCTTCTGGGCCAGGTCGGTTTTTGATGGAGGTGCAACTGCAACCGAGATTTTCTGCTTCTTGCCGTCTATGTTCAGAACAAAGCGGAAACGGGCGTAGGTCAGTTCCCCGTCGCCAAGGCCAATTCCTTCAAGGCTCTCCCGCAGGCTCTTCCTCACATCTCCGGAGCTTATATTCACGACTGGCTCGGTACTTCCCGGAAGCTGAAGCTTGACTTCGGTCAGCAATATTGCGCTTATATCCTCATTACCATTCCAACTAAATGAGCCATCCTGAAGCGGTTTAAGTGTGTAGGTTGTGTCCCGATCCTCACTCTTGGCAAGCGATTCATCGTCCATGATGCACCGGCAAAAGGATTCGACGTACTGCTCGCGGTCTTTATGAAGCGACGCTTTTATCTGGAGGACACCGTCGGCCTTGTCATAAAGAAGGATATCTTCATTAGCCGGTCGAAATGAAGTCATCTCGATCTTATCCTCGTGCCAGTATGCTACTGTCCTAACATAGCTGCCGTGCTTGACCAAGATAACGGTCGAGTCTTCCTCGTCGTAGTGTGTGATAATGCACTCTGTGCCTTTTGCGAGTTGTCCAAACCACTCTCTTGTCTCTTCGAGGAAAGCATTCAGTTTCTTTTTAGTCAGCTTGAAATCTCCCGAAATTCGATGGCTGCTCAGAGCACTTGAAGTATGGTAGTAACAGTACCAGGTGTAGGCAAAGTCAAAAGCCTCCTCGTGATTGAGAAACAGCCTCATCGCCAAGTTCTGAGGCGATTCTCCTTCCTTCCAGGGTATCTCAAATTGTCGGTATGCCCGGACTATGTGATTCTTAGCCTTCTCACAAATGTCGTTGATCTTGTGAAAATCTTCCAGGACCAGCGCCTTAGCCTCTGTATTCCGGGGATCGGCCATAAACTGCTCGATGGCTTCAGTGTCCATTATAATATAGACAGGCAACTTCACATCTTTCGGCACCTTCTCCTTGAAATACCGCCCCATTAACTCAGGGTCAATGGCACTGACAAGTTTTTGTAATGTCAGACTACGATGTCGAGGCATATTAGTTTTCCTCTCCCATTTAAGTATTCTTTCTTTTCTTTGATTTCTTTTTATGGTGATTTAGTTCACTAAAGATAGATCGTTGCGATTCCTGAATAAAAAAGCCGGTTTGTTTAAGCAGTTCCTTATACTCAGCTTGAGATAACAATTCAAAGCCTTCAATATGAGCATTTATATCCGGATTCCAATAATTATCATAATCCAACTGTTCAGGATTTAAGTCTTTGGTCAGCAGCGGCCCGCTCGTGGAAATGACTTTGCCAGCACCATCCGTCTCGATGGCGAACAGATCGCCGCTTCGTCTATGCTTGTAAATTGCTTTCTTGCTCATTGGCAATTTCCTATTTTATTGGCCAGCCTGTGTAAATAAGGGCCAGCCCGGACAGAACGCCGAAAGTAAGGTGCCCCGAAAAACGCCCCACCGGACTGTCCCTATAAACACTATCTTAACTTGTCTCTACTATTTTAACGATTGCCTGTCACTTTTAATTCCTCACAGCCGACCTTCTCTTACGAGACTTTTTGGCTGGTTTGTATGAACATTTCTTGCACAGGTCGTTTAAGCAGTCTTTTCCCGACCTATTTTTGTAAAATGCACTCTCGTCTTTCCATCTTCTGCACGTTCGGCAATACTTCTGCTCGACCCCATTAACTACCCGATGACGGTCTTCATATCGGAGGTTCCTTCTCCCAGCTTTCCTAATCCGCTCGTAACGCTTACTCCCACATTCTTTGCACCACAATGATAACCCGTCTTTCGACTGGCGGCATTTGTAGAAATCACTCTTGTACTTCCACTGTTTGCAGCGGCTGCACAGATTCTCTTTGAAACCGCGAATCACCCGATGACGGTCCTCAAATCTTAGATAGACTCTTGCCTCCTTTCCCTTCCTGTTTTTCCTGCGACGCCTTAGTGAATACGCATTATTGCAGCCTTTGCAGTAAATTTTCAATCCGTCTTTGCGGGCACGATCTTTGCAAAACTCACTTTCTTCTTTCCATCTCTTGCATTTTGTACAGCGTTTGTGCTTGACGCCATTAAACGTTTGATGCGTTTCTTCGCACTTGTAGTATCTCTTTGTCATTCTCTCTCAGTTCTTCTTAGCAGGCTGCCTTTTCTTCAGACCCAATTTGTGTATTCTCCATCGTGTCGCCTGTACCGGTCTTCCAATTTGGTCGGCTATTTCCTGTGCCGTTCTGCTCGGATATAGTTTCTTCAGCAAATTCAGTTCCCTCTTCGACCAGAGACGAGGTTTTTTGCCAATCCCCAATTGACTTGCTTTTTTTGTTACCGCCCAAATAGTCCGTCCAAGTTCATTTGCTATATCCCGTTTAGTATTATCTGGATACATTTTCTTGAGCAGCGTTACTTCTTGATTTAACCAAAGAGGATTCCTCTTTTTCGAAATGCCGATTCTATGTGCTCTATGTATAACAGCCTGTTCAGATCGCCCAAGTTGATCAGCTATACTGCGTATACTCTCATGTTGGTAAAGTCTTGTGAGTAGTCTAGTTTCTTCGAACGACCAGAGACGATGCACCTTCGTTCTAATCCCCATGCTGTATGCTTTTTGTTTCACTGCCGTCAAAGGCCGTCCGATTTGCTTAGCTATTTCCCTTGCACCGCCGCACGGAAAAAGTCTCTTGAGTAATTTAATCTCATCTTCTGACCATGGACGACGACCGCTTTTCTTGACTTTAGCTTTTTGCATGCCTTGAATTCTATAGAATTTTAACCAAAAAATACAATATTTTCCCTTGATTGATTTCCATCTCTCTATTTTCTGTCCATATCTTCGATTTGGCATACGATTTGACAGCCGACCGTCTCCAGAGTTAAAGTAATCTTACCAGTATCTCTGAGATGAATCAGGTAATCAGCAGCATTTTCGGGCGCCATATTCGCAATTTCCGGATAACCGGCAGATATGGCCTTATGGCAACGTATAAGATACCTTCTTAACGCTGTCCGTGCTTTTTCCTCTAATGTCATAATATCTTTCTCATTTTATTGGCCGGCCGCCGGGGGCGTCCATGATACTTTCGATTTCGTAAGATTTAAGCTTAAGTTAAATCGTTCCATACCACTGACGATAGCTACTTTTTCCAGAATCCGACAACCTCACGTTTCTCATCATGTATCTGAGATAAGTTCCATCTTCAGATAGTCGAAATGCTCTCTATCTTTCTCCTTCACAGACTCCAAGACTGCTCTTACTACTTCACTGCATTCTGCAATAGCCAGAAAATTCAAGGATCGAGGCAGTGACTGATTATGCGAGTATTCATCAATAAACTTTAATACTTTGCCACGTAATATTTCGTCTTCAATAAGATTCTGCAATTTGTCTTTCAATCCTACCGCTCTTGGCACTTTGAAGCCCAGATACGCTTCCAAATATCTTCTTACCAGGTTTGGCAAAATATACAACTTGTCATAGTCAGGTTTGGGATCTTCATTAAACTCATATAGAAGTGAAAATAAATAATGGTATTCCGATTTGAACCTAAGAAGCAAAGGCGGTGCTTTGGTAAAGCTAGACTCGGATATTTCATCACGCCGAAGTTTTTCAATCAAATAAAATGATGAACTTCGACGGTTTTGTTTTTCTCTAAACCAGTCTTTGATTAGATTGAAGAATTCAAAATTATGAGTAGAAATAAAGGCCTGCTCACAACCAACAAGTTTGTTCCTGATGAAAGAATACGTATGATAAAGATGGTTACAATCTAGGCTGGATACAGGATCATCTATGAAGACTATTGGCTTGCTCAATGCAGTACTTCTATCCTCCAATCTGGTCATGAAATATACAAATGCTATGGCGGTTTTTTCCCCTTCACTAAGATTTTTGGCGTCAACTTCTGAACGTATTATTTTGAACTTATCATCCTCTGTAACTGTGATTTTTATCTCATCATTCCCAAAGTAGAGTTTAAGATACTGGTTAATCCTATCTGCACCTTTTGCTGGTTCTGATAGCTTTGCTTGAATATCACTTATTTGGTTTTGTATAGTACTTTTTGTCTTTTCCTGTTCATCAATTCCAGAAAGATTCTTCTCCAGATCAGCTACTGTCTTCGTATACTGTTCATCGCGTACAAACTCACTCGCCCAATGTTCGATAAGCTTCTTCTTCGCCTGTTCTTTTTCTGCTTCGAACTTATCGGTTTTCTCATTATGTTTTTGAATAATACCGTTAGTGTCGGTTATTGCAGATTGCAACTGACTTGTGTTGTCTTGAGGTTTATCGATAGTAAAAGCCTCAAATGGTTTGGCTTTCTTGATTCGTAGAATTGCCACCAGGTTGTCTATGGTAGTGTTAAAAGATAATTTCTCCGACACCAAGATTGATTTTGATTGTTCATACTGATTCTGGAATTCTGGATAGAATCTCGCTTTATCAGGCAAGTCGAGATCTACCCTGCTTTCTTCCAATTCGTTAATTAGTTGGTCAATCGTATGTAATAAGTTCTCATAATCAGCAGAAAA